>WNGK01000097.1_pt1 | contig 87976 bp, 93 predicted proteins | sample 5400601 | NCBI WGS metagenome assembly WNGK01 (sample SAMN13153376, study PRJNA577476) | soil metagenome | isolation source: 60 cm soil or saprolite under Garry oak tree replicate 1 | place: USA:California | collected 2016-06-15 | reverse complement strand
ATCCCTCCCAGCCATCCATTCCGGAATAACTACCGCTCTCAAGACCTGCTGGAGCGTAACCCCTCGGTCCAGCGCCATCCTTTCCAGCTCCGAGTAGTGGTTCAGGTCAAGAGTCTGCGTATACTTGCGAGAGCGCACAATGTTCCCCCCCAAAAACCAGGCTACAAAGCTGGAGTCAGAATTCTCTCAACACCGTAGCGACCAGGATGAACCAATGATAACACGGATTGCGGGTTGTCTGATCGGCGATATAACGAATGTTTTGATCACGGAGAATTTTGAGACCTGAAAACATCGAGACTCGATATATTGCGCTACGATACTTCTTTCCAGCCCGGCCGGCCACGATGATGACCTGAAGGACGCGTGATGGCAATCACGTACACAAGACTGTACGTCCAGGTCAAACCCAACAAAAGTTACCAGGAACCTCTTTCGCCGGGCTTAAACCATGGAACAGGCTTCAGTTTCCAGTCACTAATCACAGCCCTCTTTGCGGTATGAGATGTCTCTGCCGTGAAGGATTTGAGTAATCCTAGCAGGATAGCCCCAGGCGTGCCAAGCAGTATGGACCCTTACCTTGAGGCTGTTCTAGCCTCCAAGGCTTAGAGTGTAATGGTTCCCTGGTCCAATAGTATGTGCCTCTCGTTAGCACCGTCCCCCTGTTTCGTGAACGCACTCCAATCAACTTGGAATCCAGTGTTGAGAGCAAGCACGATGAGAATAGCCATGCTGTCGCCTCTCGAGATACCGTAGTGGATGTGGTTGCCATCGTACGTCTCATATGTGAGAACCGTCCCGTTAAGGTAGGCGATCCATCCAGAGTTTCCCGTGTCATAGTTGTAAAGGGGTACTCCAGTCGTAGAGTTCAACACTAGTACTTCGACGGGCTGGGCAGAGTCCACGTTCGTTATGTTCAAAACCGAGTGGAATGCACCGTTGAAGAACTGGGAAGCCCCCACACTAACCGTTACACTCCCTGTTGTCATGGAGTCCCTACTGCTTGGCAGTGCACTGGTCCCGGTGAGCCCGAGAGTACTCAGGATCACTAACGCTACCAACAGGCCCCTTAATCCGACCATATCTCTTTTCACCTCTTTCCAAATTTTTCCAAAAACCAACTCTAGAACCCGCGTCCCGTCCGTGCAGAACCGCGCACCTGCCGGAACCCGTAGGGTTCTTCCGTACAGTAGAATGGTCTAGGGGCCTTAGGACGGTTTCGAGCCGGGTACACGTCCTCTAGGGTTCAAGTGCCCACTGGCCCCTACAGTGTAGCGTGGCAAGGTAGTGTGGACTAGTATGTCAGCCTGAAACCGTCTCTACGGGGAGTAGGCCAGAGTCTACTATCCACCTAGGGTGAACTCGACGCAAAGGCATTCTTCCTGAACCATACCACAGGACTCGCACCTTCTCTCCCTGTCCCTAACGGGACAACTGGCGAATGGGCCGAACAATCCTCCTCCAATCATTCGTCGCCTGGACCTATGTTTCACGGCTACGATTGACTCTTTGGATGCATGAAAGGCTGGCACGCTCATCCCTCTCAATCTGAAGCATGATAGTGTAGGGAACTGGTTCAATGGTGCGCATTCCCGAAGACTGTCTACTCCAAGAACCCGTCAAGTTTTCCAGTTACCGGCAGTGTTAAGTTCTGACCGAACACGACCGTTGACCCTGCCATTTCCCCTCACTTGCTCGCCCATGTTTTCGGGCCTGAATCGGTTTTCTGGCGGAGCGCCGAGGAGGGGCGCGATGAGAAAAGTACCCAACATATTGGAGATGAAAAATGAAAATGAAGTCTCTTCCAGTCTTGCTCTCACTCCTCGCACCCTTGCTCTTACTCCCAATGGGGCACGCATCCGTCTTCCCCGGAAGCGGAACCTTCGCACAAACAGGCGTTAACAGCATAACCGTCAGTCAAGTGAATGACATCCTAATCATACATGAAAACTTTGACCTTGTGTTCACAGGGGCCTTCACGGGAACAACAGTCGGAACAACTACAATCATCATCAACACGAAAACGAACACGGGAACATTCAATGGACAAAACACTTTCACGGGTACCGTGACCACTTCTTCGGGTACTGCTTCTGGCACCCTACAAGCACCGTTCCAAGCCACCTTCGTCGGCAACAACTTCCAAGGCCAGTACACACTGTTCGGCGGTACAGGAGACTTGACGAGTCTTGAAGGCCGAGGTACCATTCAGGGCGTTCTGAACCCGAGCTTCGTCGGTACCTACTCCGGACTCTTCACTCCCAGCTAGGGTTGACACCATGGTTAAACAGCGAGAATAACCTCCCACTTTCTTCCCATGCAAACCCGGATGAATGGAAGGACAGGTTGTGAGCCCCGTTCCAGCCCAAACCCGACGACGGGGCGAAATAGAATGGTTCGAAACGCCGGAAACGGCGGCTCAACAACTAAGATGCAAGCTGACCTCAAGTCCGGCCAAGCTCGGACTTCACGACTCGCATTTGGGTACCATCGAGTGTCTTCAGCCCTACACCCAGTTCAAGGGCGAGTGAGACGAAAACCGAATCATACAGGGATATCCGATGACGGCCCGCAATCAGGTAGGTTTTCTCCATCAACTCCTCATTCGGCGACAGCACCAGCATGGCTCCTGCATCTGTCAGCCCGTAAAGAATAGACAGGTAGGCCGAGCCACCCCTGAGGTCTTTCAGCACATACTCGTGTGTCCAAATCGAATTCGCAGTCTCATACAGCGCCAGCTCAGGAACAACGATCTGGTCCGCTTCAAGCAAGCTCTTTCTCCTAAGAAGGCCTTCCACGATGAAGCTGCTGTCCGCAACTATCAACGATTCCTATCCTGGCTGATCAGTTTGAGGTCTGTAGCCGTGGAAGTCTTGACAGGATTCAATGACTGTAAAGCCTCCAGTCTACGAGTCAGCTTCTCCGATTTCTTCTTGCCGAGATAGAGCTTGAGTCCCTCTCTGAGAGATTCGGAGAGGTTGCCGTACTTGAGAAGCTCTCTCCTTTCCTCCTCAGATATCCTCACGCTTACCGTGGTCATGTAATACACGGTGCAAGACCCGGTGTAATCACTTAAGGACTGTGTTAAGATAAATCCCAATCAGGGCCCGGACAGCGCTTAGCATTACTCGAAAAGTAAGGAAACGGCTAAGTAGCACCTACCTCTTGGTACTACCTGGACCTCCTCATGACCGAAGTTCTCGTAACCCGGAAAGGACAGACGACGATACCTGTCGCTCTGAGGCGAAAGTATGGAATTGAGGAAGGAACCCGTCTCGAGGCGGTAGACACGGGCAAGGGGATCCTTCTAAGGCCCGGGCCCTCGACCGCGGACCTTGCAGGTTCAGGCTCGAAGCATGCTTCCGTCTCGGAGATGAAACGCCTCCTGGACCGCATGAGAGAAGAAGATGTCTAGTGCAACCTACGACACGCGTTTCTATGTAGAACACTACTACTCCGACAGTGCAGAAGTAACCGCTTCAACGACAAGAGAGATTCGAAAACGGAAAGAGAAGAGCGTCTCCTCAATAGTCGTCCACGAGCTCTACAGGCTGACACTTCAAAGGGAAGGTAGGCAGGTGGCAAGCCTTCGCGCAGATCTCTTGAGGAAGGACTTCGGGGTCGTGCCCGTCGACGGGCAGCTGGCAATAGCCTCCGCAGAATTAAGACAGAAGTATGGCACGCCCCTGGCAGACAGCATCATTGCGGCGACCGCCATCTTGATGAGGTCAGTCTGCGTCACCGATGACCCTCACATAAAGAAGATTCGTGAGGTCAGGACCCGCTGGATATAGCCCTGGTCCTATGCCAGGATACGCAAGAATGCTAGATGACCTCAACTGGTTCTCAACGATGACGACTGTGGCAATGGCTAGCCAGAAAAAATAGTCGAGAACAACCAACAAAGGGTCGTAAGCCCTGCAGGCCGAGCGGGGAAGAGTGCAACCCGAAACATAGTAACTGTAAGGAATGGGAAAACCGGCCGAATACAGTCCAAGTTGACGAGTAGGCAGATGGCTTATTCCAAGGAGGACGAGCCCCATGACCGCTGCGATAAGCAAGTCCCGAAAGATTCGCCTCATACATGATGACAAGAGGAATTCTGGAAATAAAGCCGTTCAACAATCATAGCCCCCGGTCGAGGGGTGGCAAATCTGTCTCACCATTCCCAGCGTTGGGACGTCAGAACCAAAGCTTCCGAACGTAACCGATGTCCCGGTCTTGTACAAGGAAGTCACTGGCACAAACCCATCCCCTTTTGGATTAGGAAAACAACAAGGGCCGAAGTGCACCGATGCCACTACCGTAGCGGTGGAATCAACCCCTTCCGGGCTTCACCACGTGAAGTTTTACAGTATGAGGAATAGTATGAGGACTATGTCCTGAAGGTTCACAATCCCATCATGATTCACGTCAGCCGCATTCGGCCCTGTCAGGCCCTGGCTTACAAGGCATAGAATGAGGTCTACAAGGTTCACCACGCCGTCATGGTTGATGTCGCCTACTAAAACCGGGGGCGGAGCAACCGGTCTCAGAATGGAGTTGATCCTGTCATAATAGGCCTGTCCGAGGTTGTGCTGGGTGATGCCGTTGAGCATGTCCGATATGTATGCCCCGGAGGGCGGGGGAGCATTTGTCTCCGGGCTTATCACCCGATAGACGCTTACCGTCAGAGTTTGCCCAGTCGTAAGGCTCGTTACGCTGAACCCGTCTATCCTCTGGTAAGAGGCTGGCGCCCCTTCGGCCATGTCCAGAAGTGTGAGTGATGATTGGGGTATTGAGTACACCACACCCTCTACGAAGCCGCTCGCGTCCAAGACTATGTCACCAGTTCCGGTCCCGCTGGTTGATGTGTGGTCTATGGTGAAGGAATATCCATTGACCCGTGCCGTATCCGCGAAAGTCGCCGTGTTACTCGTGCCGGTCTCCACCACGGACTCGAGCATGTCGCTCCCATAGGCAAACACTAGGGACATGGGCGTGGGCGGAGGTTGAATGATAGATCCGTCGGGCAAAGGTAGGAACTGCCCGAACGTGTCCAAGGCTCCAGTTATTCCAGCCGGGCGGTCATTCCAGTCCCCGGCGTTCCAGATCGTATAGCCGATACCGGCTTGCTGCGACTGCTTCACAATCTCAGTCAGATAGGCAAGGGTTTCTGGGGCGTAGCCCGCCGACCCCGGAACAGCCTGGTCAGGAGCACATGATGAACAGCCAGTCTCCGCGCCCCACTCAGTCCCGAGAAACGGCCGATGCAACGTGTTCATCACATTCTGGACTCCGGCGAACTTGGCGTCGGCGAAGGCCACGGCTGCTGAGACAGTCCAGGCGCTGAAATGGTCAGGGTAGAAGTAGTATTCGTGGAAATCGTAGAAGACATGATTTATCGTGTCGTTCACAACGGGGAAGGCGCTGAGGCTAGCTGCGTCAGAGGTTCCCGTCGGGGTGCAGTCATTATTGCAGCCCAACACTATCCAGCGGGTGTCGCCGAGGCTTCTGTCCATGTTGATAAAGGACTGGTAGTCAACGGTAAGGTTGGCGTCGTGAGGCTCATTCTGGGCCTCCCACAGCACGTTCGGGTACTGGGCTTGGGGAGTGTCCTGAACCACCGTTCTCCAGAAGGGCAGCCAGGAACTGGTGATGGAGTATTCGTGGTCGTCGCCGATGATGTAGAGGCTGAAGAGGCCTGCTATGGTTAGCGTTCTGTGCCATGCGTTCGAGTCGTAGCTGTTGGAGTCGGGCTGATTACCCGGGTCGATTATGGCGACTCTTGCGCCGTTGTAGCCCCTGGACTTCATCTCGGCGAAGGTTACCTCAGTGTTCGAAGCCTGCTCTCCCGGGAATACTAGGGACGGAGGGTTGCTATTGTTGAAGTGAACTGAACCCACGGCAAGTATCCCTCCCCAGCCGTAGATCAAAGGCTGTGGCTCGGGCGGTGGGCAGTTGATGGTGCATGGAGGAGGCGTAGTATTACTGGCGAAGAATTCGTTCATGGAAGTTGCGTCAGCGTCGTTAACCGTGAGAGCAGGCAGGCCCCAGTTGTTCTCCACGGTGCGAAGGTAGGAATAGTGGTCGTAGAATAGGGTCGACTTGTATTCCTGTTTGGCGACGGGTCCTGCCCAGATTGTGGTCACATAGTCCTTGGGGAAGTCGCAGCATCCTTCATCGAAAGTTATGAAGAGGGCGGCCTTCTGCGTGGTGAAAATGTAGCTGTCGAGGATCTTCGGGACTAGGTCGGCTAGGTAACTGTTTCCTATGGAGACGCTGCAGCTGTGCATGTCATTGCATAGGTTCGGGCTCAGCCACATGTAGTTGGGCGCGGACGGGGAGGCTAGGTCGGTGAGAAAAACGCTACTCGAATTGCCCGCGTCGCTGCCAGCGTTGACAATTCTAGAACACCGAGCCATGCTGTTGTAAATGTCAGCGTATTTCACGAAGGGGTTGTGGTCGTCAGCGTAAAGTTGACTCCCATTGTCACTGCAGCCACCTTGATAGTCTTCCATGTAGGCCTTCCATGTCAAGCCTGAAGCTTCAAGGCTGTCTACGATGTTGACCGCTTTCACTGATCCTGGTGGTAGCGTAGCATTCGTTAGAGAAACCAGGCTTCCAGACGTCAGGGCGATGTAGTTGTCCATACTAGGATGGGTAAGAGCGGAATAGCCCTCTGCGAGACCGTACGTATTGGCCAACTGTGTGGTGTATGAACAGTTCCCGCCGCAGTTGTAAGTGTCATTGATTCCATGATTCTCCATTAGGATCGTTACGACGTGGTCGAAAGCAGGACCTGAAGGGGCTGCTCTTGCCACGAACGGCGTAAACGCGATCACTCCAAGCAAGAAAATTGCAACTGAGAAAAAGGCAACCCACTTCCTCCCCAGTTGGAAAGAGTGGGAAGTTTTCATTGGCGTTGCTCAGAGCCCTTACTGACTCACTACTTGTGAGATCTTGTACATTGTGCCGGACTGAAGACCGTTGACGGGGTCATCCACTTTGCTAAGGAACTTTACCGTGTAGTTCAAAATGGTTCCATTGGAAATGCTTGTGAATGTTCCTACATATGCCGCGGTTTTGCCTCCTCCGAAGCCAGTGATTGAAGAACCGCCGTTTATCGTTACGACGAAGGACGCTGGGTTTATGGTCGTTGCGCCACTGGTCACGTTCTGTATTGAGAGAATTAGGCGTCCGTTGAATGTTTGGGGCGAGCTTACAGTGACACTTCCAGTTTCTGTGAAACCGGTCGCGTTAACAGAGTCAGTAGCTGGTTGGGCTGTTATCGTTACGTCATTCACAGTTACGTTGTGTTCGACCACGTTGGAGATTATCTGAGCGAACACGGGAATCGTCGCAGCAGCAAGTATCAGGGCGAGCACTAAGAGAAACCGTCTCTTCTTCCAGAAGGGCTTCCCACTTTTCGGGTCGTTTTCCTCAGGATTTGTTGTCATTCACTAATCACCTCTCTTGAGACTTCCTCGGAGCAGCGACTTCACTGCACTATCAGTGCAAAATATCGCGGTCTTGCAAATCGCAACAGAGCTCAACGTATCGCATAGGCCAGCTCCGCCCCACACACCCTGGGCTGACTCTAAAGCAAAGAGCTCAGCCGATCGGATGAAGCTCGCCCAAGTGACCAGGGCTTCAGCGGACGCTCCTGTTTTGGGCTTTATGAAGCGCAAATCCATGTTTGTAAGGCCCAATATGCCTAGGTTAAAGGTGTCGCCATAACAAGATAGCCGAGTAAACCTAGAGCTACCTACACCCAGAAACATTCCTCCTCGCATAGCGATCTTCCGTGCAGGTTTCAGAACCCCCAAAACAAGTCCACATCATTACCCAAACCCGCCCAACAAGCCCAAAACCAACTAATCCAAAACTCTGCCCCAGTAAAGGGCAGCGCTCAAGAATCAGAAGCCTCAGGGACCAGCCAGGATTTGGAAGCTATGGGTTTTCTAGGAAGAAGCGGCTAGCTCGGGCTTGACTAGCTTGTCACAGCTCAGACAGCGTACTTGCTCTTCAACTCGTCCAGGATTGTCGTGGTCTTGTTCCATCCTTGTCAACACTACCCTTCCAGTTTGGACAAGCTCGGTGAGGTCCACGCCGCATCTGGGACACTGCCACCTCAATTGCTGTGCAACTCTAACCGCCTCGCCTAGGCTCTTCTATATCAAGAAAGACTATCTTCTTTTCACGGGTCCTTTCGGCCTAGCAGGGCTATTCTAGTATCTGGGTGCGGCGAAAGGCGAGCCAGCTTATTGCTAGGAGGCCGACCACATAGGCTAGGCTGACACCGAGAGACCTAAGGGCGATTGTCGAGATTGGGTCGGAGGATAACAGAAAAGTTTCGACACGTGCCCCACCTCTTATGAAGCGGACCCCGCAGTAATTCAAAACATCATTCGGGTGTATGAACCATTCTACCAATAGGCGGCCGAGCCAGTCCGTGCCGCTACCCAGGTTTATTGAATTAAATGACTGGCCCTCACCGCTCCCTGCACAGGGGAGGGTGCTGGCGGAAGCGCCGGTGCCAGGTGCGTAAAATAGGATCTCCGTTTGGCCAAGGTAGAAAGCTATCAGGCTGCCTGCTATGGCGAGGCCAAGAAAGACTCCGAAGGAGCCCAGTGCAGCGACGAGGGAGTTCTTTGACAGTGTTCCAAGGGTAATGGTTATTGCGGCCCAGACGGTGGTGGCTATTGTGAGCCCTAGTACTCCGACCGGGACTACCCAGAGGCTGTCCTGTGGTCCACGGGTTAGTATTCCACCAATTGTGGTGTAGATTCCGAGGAAGGCGAAGAGTCCTAACAGCGTTAGAAAGGCAGCCGTCACCTTTCCCAGAAAGACTGTGGTCTTGCTGACTGGTTTTGTGAGGAGGGGAACTATGCTGCCGGTCTCGAATTCTCCCGAGATGGTGTTCATGGTTGTGGCTATGGCGATGAGGAAGAGAAGTATGCCCCCCAGAAGGGAAGGGTAGGAAGTGTTGGTGTAGACAAAGCTGGGGTCCGCTGGGAGGGGTGGTCCGTAGTAGTAGGCGAGGAGTGGCCTCAGAGTGATTTGGAGGGTGACGATGGCGAAAATTAGGATGAAGAGGCCGATGGTCTTCTTCTTGCGCAGGTTCCATAGGAACTCGTAGTATAGGATGGCCGTGAACCCTGAAAGGAAGCGGGTATTCTTTCTTGTTCCCATTGGACTAGGCTCCTTTTCCGACGAGGGCGAGGAAAGCGTCTTCTAGTCCTCCACCTTCTTCCCGGAGGCTCAGGATTAATCCTCCAGCGGAGGTGACGGCCTTGGATATTTGGCCTCTCACATCGTCTTGGGTGTTAACGGCGAGGGTGTACACGTTGCCGGTTACTGTCACGTCGGCGAAGGAGAGGGCTTTCAGCGTTGCTAGTATGCTGTCGTTGGGCTGTTGAACTTCTACCACAATACGTCTGCCAGGATGGACTTTTGTCGAAATGTCCTCCAAGGTTCCAGAGTAACGGAGGGTTCCCTGGTGTAGGACTGTTACGTGGTCACAGACTTGTTGTACCTCTGCGAGTAGGTGGCTGGAGAAGAAGACCGTTTTTCCGCTCTTTACTATGTTCTTGACCATATCTCGGACTTCCACCATGCCGACAGGGTCAAGGCCTATGCTGGGCTCATCCAGTATTACCAGCTCGGGGTCGTTGAGCAGTGCTTGGGCTATTCCGACCCGCTATTGCATCCCTTTGCTGTATGTGCCGACCCGGTCCTTTCCCCTGCCCTCCAGCCCTACCATTTTCAAGAGCTCGGGCACTCTCTTCTTCCTCTCCTCCCTTGTCATGCCGTACATGCGGCCGTAGATGTCTAGCAGCTCCGTTCCAGAGAGGTGTTTGGGAAACTTGGGAAGCTCAGGCATGTAGCCTATCCGCTGCCGGACCCGGGTGTTGTCTCCTATACCATCTACGCCGAATATTCGAAGAGAGCCGGAGTCGGGCCGAAGGAGGCCGACCAGCATTTTGATCGTGGTGGTCTTGCCGGCGCCGTTGGGGCCTAGGAAACCATGGACCTGTTTCGGTTCTACCTTGAGGCTTAGCTTGTTGACGGCTAAGAGCTTTCCGTAGGACTTGGTGAGGTCTTGTAGGTCTATTGCTGGCTCGTCCATTCGGATTTCCCTCTTATTCTGAATTGGGACGGGAGTCCTTGTTTGGCTATTTACGACTGTTCCTAGCTAGTCGCTGAAGGCGGAGCAGCCGGGAGTCCCCAAGCAAGTCATTAGTGAGGTGGGCCCTGAGCCGAATCTTGTCGGCCTGAGCTGGTTAGGTACGGTTTGATTCTAGATTCGAGGCGTCATGTGATAGGCATTCCAAAGCCTGGCCTCTAGTTTGGACTCATAGGGCTTATATCCCCAGAGACGACCAGTGCCCGAATAATCATGACCAAGTTCAAGTGTAAAGACATAGGCATGAAATGCGACTTCGAAGTCAAGAACGCGACGTCCAAAGACGAAGTGATGGAGATCGCTCAAGTCCATGCTAGAAGAGCCCATAACATAACCAGCATGACACCGGACCTCCAGGCCAAAATGAGCGCAGCCATAAAGGAATAGGCCCCCACCACCGAATTCTCCAACCAACGCTTTCCTTAACGAACCCAGCTGACAGGCTGAACACTCTGCGGACCCTTAAGCCCGCTTCTGCCTGGAATTGGCATAGTGAAGGATGATTCGGCTGTCTAGTTATTGATGTATGGTTTGATTCTTGACTCGATGAGTTGCTTTGGTGCTGCTCCTACGAGGCCGTCGACGAGTTTTCCATTCTTGAATACTAGAAGGCTCGGTATGCTCTGTATCTGGAAAGCGTTGGAAACCATCGGGTTCTCATCAACGTTCACCTTTCCAAATGTCACTTTTCCCGCATATTCCTTGGCCAGCTGCTCTATGACCGGGGCGACCATCCGACAAGGTCCACACCAGGAAGCCCAGAAATCCACTACCATTATTGGGAGTCTTGAAACAGTCTCTTCAAAGGTCTGGTCTGTGAGGACGATAGGCTCTCCCTTTGAGCCGGTTTGTCCTTCACTTGGTTGCTGCCGCATTATCTCGACCATCTTCCTCTGTTTTATCTTCTCAAGTTCTTCGTCTCGGGATATCAGTCCACGTCACCTTAGCCTAGATGGGTCAGGGCTAGTATAAAGATTTCTCGGTATTGGCAAAATCATGCAATACTTAAATCCCCGGACCCCCACTAACAACAGCTATGAGCCTACAACTCCTCACCAGAAAAAACGCGTCCTGCAACGAACTACTCTGCGCAGTCTACAACCTCAACCCAGTAGACTTGGAAGTCTTCTACCAGCTCGCCGGAGGCAACAGCGCCAGCCTTGACGAACTCTCCCAGAAGGTCAAGAGGGACAGAAGCACCATCCATAGAAGCCTCCAAAAACTCGTAAGCAACCAACTATGCTACAAGGAAACAAGAGCCCTCAAAGACGGAGGGTACTACCATCTCTACAGCGCAACAGAACTCCCGAAGGTCAAGCAGCAGGCCGAGTTGCGTGTAAGAGAGATCACCTCCAGCTTTGAGAAGATGCTCCGCAACTTCGAATCAGACGTCAGAAAACACTGCTGCACTTGAACACGCCGGGTTGGGACGGGAAGAAACGGTTAGGACTAAGGAAAGCCCCACCTGGGCTTACACTCTTTCTGAGCCACGGGCAAGCTAACCCCTCAGCCTCTGTATGAGCCCATCCCAGGTCGGGCGACTCTTCTCTGGAATTCGCAAAGCTTTTTCCATCAAAGGCCGTAAGAAGATGGGATGGCTAGTTAATGCACGAGGTTCCTTCGGACGTTATCCATCTTCTCGGGCCCAACGAACAAGTGGAACTCTACATCAAGGAGAAGATTTACCACCCGACAGTCAAGGTCGACTCGGTCGTCCTGACCAATGAGCGAATCATCCTTCGACACCCTCGCGACCTAGGCTTGAAGAAGGATTACACCGACTTTTCCTATACGGATATTGCCAACGTGATCCTTGACAAGGGAATTCTCCGGTCCAGTGTAAAATGCGTCCTCAGGTTCCGTGGGGACCCGCTGCATCTGAACGACCTGCCGAACGCTGACGCTGAAAAAGCCTACGGAATAATCCGGGAGAATCTGGTAAGGTACCAGACGCCCTTCACCGCCGGATACTCAGGCGCGACCCCAGCTGGTACATTGACTATCCAACAACAATCTGTTGGAGCCCAGGGAGTATTTTGCAAGAAATGTGGGCAGAGAAGCGTTGCAGGTTCCCGTTTCTGCGCAGCCTGCGGCTCCCCCCTCTGAGTTTCATCCAGCCAAAAAACTACACCTCTCTTACCATCGTCGGGCGTGTCTCCGGAGCGCTCTCTCAGATTGCTATGTTGAATGTTTGAGCAATTCCCTGAATAATGAAGGAAATCGCTATTGCGCCCATCAGAATATCCGTTACCTTACCCAGAGTAAAGAGCATTGAAAGGTTGAACTTCCTGACCCGTTTTGGAATGCCGGGGGGCGGGCGTCCGATGGTCACAGGCCCCAAGGGTGAGGCCCTGGTAGAACGCCATGCCGTTCACAGGGTTCACTATGACGAATAGAATCAGAATGGCCTGGGCCAGATATGTCGCGAAATCTTCGAGAAGCGGAATGCTTCTAGAGCCTTGCTCGAATTGCAAAGTTACCCTTTCCATATTTAACACAGGTAGATTCACGCAATTCCAATTTTGCCTCTGCGAGAAGCTGAGCGGTTACACTTTCGTACGCGAAAGAACCATCGCGCGCCGGCTAGCCGAAAGAGAGAACTAGCGTTCTATCGGCCCGACCTGCTTCATGGGCGAACACTTTTCCTCGAGCCCAGAACTGAAACAAGTCCTGGATGCTGCTCTCTCCACCATGCAAGCAGAACAGTACTGCTTCCTAATCACCGTCGACACTACCGGTCAGCCCCAGGCTAGAATGGTAGCCGCAGCCAGTATCGGGCCGGACATGAGCGTGTGGATTACCACTAGCCCAGAGTCACGGAAGGTCAGGGAGATACGGAAGGATAATCGTGCAACCATGGCTTTCTCCGACAACAAGGGAGAGGGGTACGTGACCCTAATCGGCCACGCCCGGCTTGACAACGACGTCAACCGCAAGAAAGCTCTCTGGAAGCTCCAATACGAAGCTTTCTTCCCGGGAGGGGCAGAAGGAAACGATTCCATCCTCATCGAGTTCACGCCGAACCAGATCGAGGTAATGCACTTTCACCTCAAAGTGGGAATCTGGCCCTGGACCTTCGAGCCAACGATTCTTGTCCAGGAAAACGGGTCATGGAAAAGAACCGGATGAGAAGGGTTTCAGGTCACGAATATTTTTCGGCAATACTTGTCAGCGGAAGGCCCGGTTAGGTGGCCTTGAAAGAGAAGGGGCTGTAGAAGCCATTCTTATCTGAGACATTCCAATTCATTCCGTGGTCGTGCAGTACTAGTCTCTTCGACTTGGCTACAACAGCCCGCTGTTCCGGAACCGCTATGAACGGGACGTTCTCCAACACGACTTCCTTTCCTCCTTGACCCTCAATCGCCGCTATCTCCATCTCTCCCACACCAGCAATTTTCAGGCTTCTCTCCTTCCCCTTGGCCTGGAAGTCAATCGGTACATATTTCACCCCTAAAATCCTTCCAATAAAGGGTCCCAACGCGGCCGGTGGCCCACCAGCCTGCCCTCCATAGATCTTTCCCAAGGCTTCCCTCTGGGCTGGCGACGCCTTATCGTCAAGGTAAAGCGCTACATCCCATTTGACCTTGAGCATGTGGCCCGGGGAATAGGCAGCCAGGGCAACATTCAGCCCGTTCAGAGACACATCCCCGAAGGAGCCCCTGTCAATATGCCAAGCTAGCAAGACTGTGCAGTCATCCGAGGTGGGAGGACTCATGAATACGCAGGGACAGGCCACTTCGCAATTACAGGATTCAAAGTATGACCCGGATAGACTCCACTTGCTGGTCATGACAAAATGCCAGCGCAAAGATGCGGGCTAATAAAGGGTAGCGTCGATACTACTTGGTGGTTTTTCTTCGGACTCTTACAAAGTACAGTCCGCCCGCCGCGAGCCCAAGGATGACTGCGCCAACCAGTTCGTAGAAGGTTGTAGGGGCGAGACCTAGAATGGTGGCAGCTCCAGACGTGGAGGGAGAAGTGACGGTGACGGATACTTGTCCCGAATGGGACAGGCTTCCGCTGCCGCCGTGGATTGTAACCGTGTAAGTCGCTGCTGCAACGCCGCTCTCGACGCTTACCGTCAACGTCGAAGAACCAGAGCCTCCTGTTACCATCGCAATCCCGAGGACTGCCGTGGGACCGGACGGAGAAACTGTAGCAGTCAGGCTCACAGCACCCGTAAAACCGTTCGTTGGGGTCACCGTAATCGTGGTCGAACCTGAGCCGCCTGCCTGAATTGTAAGAGATGCTGGATTGGACGACAGCGTAAAGTCTGTGACATGGAAGAAAATCATGGCGGTCGTCCGGGACAATGTACCGCTCATGCCTGTAACAGCGACCGCATAGTCACCTGCTGCCATAGCGCTGCAGGAGAGAGCCACGGTTTGGGGTGAGGAACCAAAGATGGCGCCGGCAGGAGGAGCACATGTCAGCCCGGAAGGCGTTGAAGCGGAAACGGACAGGTTGACCGTACCTGTGAAGCTGTTCACAGCAGTGAGTGTGATAGTGGAAGTTCCTGAGGCACCTGCCAGGATTTGAGACGGTGAGACTGCACCAGCGCTGATCGTGAAGTCCGGTATCAGTGCGACGTGGAACGTGATATTGGCAGTAGTGTGGGAAAGGGTGCCGCTCGCCCCTGTTACCGTCACAACAAAATCATTGGTGCCCCGTGAGCTGCAGGAAAGGGTCGCAGTCTGGAGTGAAGCACCGAATGTCACGCTGGATGAGAGAGTGCAGGTCAAGCCAGAGGGTGTGGAAGCGGACACTGACAGGCTGACCGTACCGGTGAAGCCGTTGAGGGCAGTCAGACTAATCGTCTGGGTAATCATGCTACTGGGGGAACCGGTGACAGTAACAGGAGAAGAAGGAACAACAGCATAGTCAGTGACGTGGAAGAGAATAGTGGCTGTGTTGTGAGACAAGGCTCCACTCATTCCTGTAACGATGACAGCGTAGTCACCGGCCGTTGACGCGTTGCATGACAGTGTCTCGGTTTGAGATGACGAGCCAAAGGTGACACTAGACAGCGAGGCACATGTCAACCCTGCAGGGACAGACGAGGAAACTGACACGGTGACAGTTCCCGTGAACCCGAGGACCGGCGCAAGAGTAATACTCGAAGTGCCGGACGAGCCGGCCAATATCTGAGAGGGGCTAACACTGCCCGCGGAGATGGTAAAGTCGGGTCCCACAACCGTTACTGGTACTATTAGGGAGTGGAATAGGGCCCCGCTGGAGCCGTCCACTTCCACGGTGTAAGACCCGGGTATGGTAGAATTGAGGCTCAGAGTGGCCGTTCCCGACCCAGTGATAGCGTTGGGCTGGATGGAGGCGTTGAGGTTGGAGGATGGGAAGACGGAAAGGCTGACGAGACCTGTGAAACCCTCGAGAGCCGTTATCGTAATTGTTGAAGTGCCTGGGCTGTCACTACTGATCGTGACCGGGCTGGGGCTGGCGGAGATGGAAAAGTCTGGAGCGATCACAGTTACGGGAACGAACATCGTATGGCTCAGGGATCCGCTTGTGCCCGTGACCAGTACATAGTACGTACCTGAAACGGCCGACGAGTTCACCCCGACGGTGAGAGTCGCACTGCCGGAGCCTGATACCGAGGAGGGGCTGATGGTGGGGTTGAGGCCAAACCCAGAGGTCATCGTTGTGAGGGTTACTGCACTGCTGAACCCGTTCAGAGAGCTGAGAGAAACGGTTGAAGGGCTGGTGGCGGGTGCAGTTATGGTCAGAGAAGTAGGGCTTGCCGAGAGGGTGAAATCGGGGCCCGTCACAAGGACAGAGACGATTGCAAAGTGGGACCAAGAACTGCTGCCCGCCTCTATTTCGACCCCATAGGACCCGGGCACAGTGCCTCCTGGGGCAGATACTGTTAGAGTCGAAGGACCCGACGCCAGTATGCTTGTTGGTGATAGAGAAACGGTAAGCCCCGAGGGGAAGGAAGTCGCTGCCAAGGCAACAGTTCCGGGGAAACCCCCAATGCCTGTAACGGTTATTGTGGAGATGCAGGACGACCCTCCTACCGCAACCATGAGGGAAGTCGGGTCTGCTGAGATGTCGAAATCCGGCCCCTTCACCGTCACGAATATGTCAACGGACTGGATGAGGGAAGAGGTGTTGCCAGTAACGGTCACCGAATACAAGTCGGGAGTTGTGCCAGCTGGCGCTGTTACGGTAAGTGTCGATGTTGACATTCCAGGAATCACAACGGTTGTCGGAGACAGTGTAGTGCTGAGGGGAACGGAGGAATTAGTAAGCGACACAGTCCCCGTAAACCCTCCAAAGGGAAGTACACTGATGGTCGAGCTGTTGGACGCGCCCCCTGCTACAACTGTGAAAGAGTATGGGGTGGACGAGAGTACAAAGCCAGGCCCTGTAACCGTAACATCGACCTCGACTGAGTGAAACAGAGAGCCGAGGCTTCCGAACACCTCGATCGTGTAATTACCCGGCTGGGCCATGGTGGAGACCGAAACCATCAGGATAGAAGTTCCCGTCCCGCTAGGCGTCAAAGACACGCTCGGCGGGCTAACAGTTGTCGTGAGCGTAGAGGAGGAGAAGAGCGCCACTGAGCCTGAGAACCCGTTCTTACTCGCCAGATCGATTTCTGAAGAGTTTGACCCGCCAGGTGCCGCCGTTAGGAGAGTCTTGACAGATGATATGGTGAAGTCTGGACCCGTCACCCTTACAGCGATGTATGTGATGTGTGAGAGGTTGCAGCCATTCGACCCCTCAACCGTGACAGTGTAGTTGTTAGGGGGGGTACCGCTGGGAGCAAGGATCGTCAGAGTTGCGTTTGCTGTTCCGCCCGAGGCGAGACTGACGCTTGTCTTGTTGAGCGAGACATCCAGAAGATAGGACGATGCGGAGAGGGTGATATTGCCATAGAAGCCTCCCTGGCTCGCCAGTGAAATACTGGAGCTGCCAGTCGCACTTACGGCCAGCGTCGTAGAGTCGGGGCTAGTTGTTATGGTGAAATCGGGTGCAACTAACGGCATAACGTGGGATGCCGGAAGAATCATAGGTGACCGGCCAACCGCCAGGCCGGCCGGAAGCGAGATGACAAGGCAGGCTAACAGAAGAGTCAGGACCTTCCTGAGAACTCTTGACTTGAACATGTGAGGCTATCCTGTCAGTGTTAGGAATTGCTTGGGGCCAGTAAGAACATTATGGAGATCGCGATCTCTTAATCACCATGAATATATCTGAATAATGCCCCTCTCGCAGGCTTCTCTACCCGGAATCGAATCTCCTCCCCATGCTCGTCTGAAAACTAGGCTCCCGACAGTCACCGGGCAATCTTGAGAGTCTCCGGACATTCCCCTATCAAACCTCAGCTTTCTTGAATCTAACCTCCATTCTATCCGTCTGGCCTATCTGCTTCACGTCCTCTGCACCCGAGAGTAGGTCGGTACCTACACGGTGCCAATGGCCCTTAACCGTTGCATGCGTCGGCTCCATAATTGCAAAGTCGTCTCCGAACTGGTTCATGAACTTGAAAAACTCAGCAATAGCCCCCCTCTCAGCATCGAGATGAACTTTCTCGCTATGCCCGTCAAGTACGACCATGTACCGGTGGGCGTGCCCCTTCTTGTTCTTGGTTGCCACGACGAAGAACCGCTCGTACAGCTTCTCCCCAGGCAGGTCGTAGTCAACTATGAAGACCCGCTCAAGAGTCTCCCTGTCGAGAATCTTGCACAGGGGACACTCAATCGACGGGTCTTTAACTTCTCTAATGTCTTGGGACAACGTGTCGACCTCGCGTGTTTCGTCCCGGTAGCCCCGCTAGGGCTATGGTTATGTCTTTGACGTTCGTTCTGGTGCGACCCGTTACGATCAGGTCTTTGAGCTTTTTGAAAAAACTGTAGGAATCATTGTTCTCCAAGAAATCTCCCGGGTCCAGCCCCCTCCTGAAGGCTCGCATTACCGTGGTCCCATCAGCTACCGCCCCCGCTGCATCTGTGGGCCCGTCCAAACCATCAGTTCCCGCAGAAGCAACTAGGACGTTCTGTAGACCCTGGATACTAAGCGCCACACTGAGAACGAGTTCCTGGTTTCTACCGCCTGTTCCAGTTCCCCTCACTGCGACTGTTGTCTCGCCCCCCGCCACTAGGGCTAGGGGACGCCTCAACGAGAATTGGCCCTGGTTCAGGTCCGAGAGAATGCTTGCGAACATCTTGCCGACAGACCGGGCTTCTCCTTCAAGACTCCTTGTAAGTACAATCGTCTGATAGCCCCGTTTCGCCAAGGTCTCTGCGGCCGCCGTACATGGCTCCCTATTGCTTCCAACAATCACGTTACGGACCCCGTGGAAGATTTCTGACCAGGGCTTCGGCGTTTCATTAATCAACCCAGCCTCACCTTTCTCAATGATATCGCGTACAGTCTTCGGAATATCATTCCACAGCTCGTGTTTTTCTAGAACTCTCCGAGCATCTTGGTATGTAGACGGGTCCGGAGCTGTGGGCCCAGACCCCACATCTTCCAGGTGGTCTCCAGCCACGGCCGAGATTATCAGAGACAGAACCACGGCGGGGTAGAATCTATCGGCCAGCCGTCCACCCTTGACCCTTGACAGGTGCCTCCGGACCGTATTGACCTCACCTATGCTTGCTCCCGAGGCCAAAAGCCTTCGGGTGATCTCTTGCTTGTCACGAAGACCTAGCCCGGCAACGGGTAGGGGCATCATGGCCGAAGCACCCCCGGAGAGGAGGCATATGACCAAGTCTCGAGGATTAGGTCTCCCCACCAGCTTCAGCATCTTCTTCACCCCTCTCACACCCTCCTTGGACGGGATAGGATGGCTCGCAGGGTTGAATCGATTCTCCGAATCCCGGGTTTCACCCCCAGGTTTTCGGGAATGTTCACGAGGCCACCGGTAATCTTGTGGCCGAGTAACCGGTCAACCCCGAGGGCCATTCCCATACTTGCCTTTCCACCCCCGACCACGAATATTCTGTCAAAAACCCGACAGGTCGAGCCTCGCAGGGCCCATGACTAGGTTCGAGCCTTGAAGCCTAACCTTCTCCCTGATAAAAGACTCTGGGTCACCAGCCCTGATAGCCGCCTTCACAGCATCTAGAGCGTCTTCCCTGAGGGTCAAACTGGGATCGTGCTAGCCCGTGTAGTCTGTCCGGTCCACTATGTTGTTGGGTTGCTGGTTCCTCAGGAATCGGAGGGTGTTCTCAACCGCTATTTTGACAGGCTGGCCGGTTGCGAGGCCTGAGGGACCTGAGACGTGGGGAACTCCTACAAAGTTCGGAAGGGAAGCGAAATCATAGCTTGTAGAAAGCGATTCCCTCCCGTCCCTGTACCACCACACATCTGTAGCGTAGCGAAAGTCCGGGTTCGCCTTGAGATGGTGGTACAGAGCTTCCTCGTCAACCAGTTCCCCCCGAGCCACATTAACCAAGACCATCCTCTCTTTCATCAGAGATAGTCTGTCCTTGTCGATGACTCGGGTTGTAGCCTTTGTCAGGGGCAGAGCAAGAACGATGGCGTCGCTCTCTTTGAGAGTCTTGTCCAGCCCCCTCTCTCCTTGGAGAAAGGTTACTCCCGGCCTATATCCACTACGCCTAGTAAAAGCGACCACTTTCATCTCGAACGCCCGCGCTATACGAGCGACGACGGTACCAATCCCACCATAACCCAAGACCCCCAAGGTTTTCCCTTTGAGAATGTAGACTCCCTGGGCAGCATCGCCATGCCTCACCAAGACTCCACGTCCCTCCCGTATCGCGGTGTGATGCTCCACTATCCTCTTGGCAGCGGAAAGCAGCAGTCCCCAAGCATATTCTGCGACGGGGCCAGAATAGGCTCCGGCGTTGCTAGACACCGTTACCTGCTTGTCGAGCTGGTTGAAGGGAATGTGGTTCACACCGGCTAGTATGCTCTGAATGAACCGGAGCCGGCCCATTTCCGATACCGCCCCCTCTTTGAAAAACTTGGGCCACGAGAATATCATCATAGCATCGACTGACGGGAGGAGTGTCGCAAGCTCGTCTTTCCCCACCGCACTCGCTAAGAAGACGTTCGCATACCTAGACAGCTGCTTGATGCTAACTCTGTCCAAGAGGTCAGTGGTAACCAAGAGATTCTTTTTCGACATTCGACCCACTTCTCCGGAAGCAAACCTAGTAGAAATAACTCTGCTAAACGGTCCGAGAACTCCCTGAGGGAGCCGCAAACTCCTTGGCCTAAATCGACAACCCCCTCTCTGGGACCTAGGATGTCGAACGGACAAGCAAGTCCGGTCCCACAAGCTTGTCAGATGTAACAACCCAGTTCGGTAGACGTGAGATATAGAAAGATATCGAGTGAATTATCAAGAACCATGGTTCCGAGCCACGCTTAACTTTAGGATCCGCCCTAACAATTAGTTGTTCGGTGAAACGTCTCAGGCATTCAGGTAAGAAGATGATAGAACAGGGAGGGGCGGTAATTTGAAGGCGGCGGTCCTGGCGGGGGGAGCCGGCATACGTCTAAGGCCCCTAACCTACCTCTACCCCAAGGTCATGATGCCTCTAGGAGGAAAACCTCTACTAGAATATACCATCGACTACCTGAAAAGCTACGGGTTCGACGAAGTGGTCCTATGTGTAGCATATTTACGAAATAGGATTAGGGAGTATTTTCAGGATGGCAGAGACTTTGGCGTGCGGATAAGCTACGCTGAAGCCGACCAGCCGTTAGGCACTGCAGGACAGCTGGCAACCGCGAGGAAATTGCTGACAGAGACATTCCTGGCAATGAATGGCGACATTCTCACCTCAATGAATCTCCAAAACATGATGGAGGCCCACAGAAAATCGGGCAACACAGCCACAATATCCCTCAAGACCTTCAACGCTGAAGTCCCATACGGATGCGTTGAACTCGACAACGCGATGAACCTGACAAGTTTCCGGGAGAAGCCAACCCTGACCTATTTGGCAAATGCCGGCCTCTACGCTTTGAACCCTAGCATCTTTGACCATATCAAAATGTCACCAGTGCCGGTCGATTTGGAACGAGAGGTTTTTCCTGAAATGATAGCTGCTGGGGAGAAGGTCGCTGGGTACCGCGAAGATGCTTACTGGTCCCACATTGGAACAGTGGCGGACCTGGAGAAGACGGACAAGGAGATGAGTGCAAGAAACAATCAAGAAACAGTGCAACTCCAGCCCTTACCCGGGAACCCTCAAAGAGCAAATCACAAGTCCAGTCACCTTGCATTATCAGAATTGATGACGCAAGCCCTTCAGCACTCGCCTAAAGAGTAAAGATATCTAGTCCCCACTCGTCTATTCGGAGTACCGGAGAGCTTCAGCAGGGGAAACCCTGGCTGCTCGTCTAGCAGAGCTGAAAGTTGTCAGCATCGCAAGAGCATACGACAATCCAATAATCTCAAGGAGTTGCTGCCAGGGCAGGACAAAGTGCAGCGAGGAACCAGGGCTGACCGCGGCTGCGTATCCCAGGTTTATGCCCAGGGAGACGCCTATGAGAATGCCCAGCAGAGCCACATAACTGCTCTCGATTAGGAAGGCAGCTAGCACCATCCTCTTCCGGAACCCTATGGCGCGGAGTATACCGATTTCCTGCCTCCTCTCCACCACGGACCTGATGGAGATTATCCCCAGCCCGGCAATTCCGACGACAAGCCCGAGTCCCAGAAAGCCTTCGAAAAGGCCGAGGAATGACTGGCCGACTTGGAGGAAATTGTTCAAGACGACTTGTATGACCGTGGTGGTCATTTGCAACCTGACAAAATCCCTCTTGAGAATGTTGGCTAGGTTAACCTGGTCGACCCCGCTGGCGGCCTTCACAAACCCAAGGGTCCCAGTTCCCACGTTGAAAGCATCGTGTAAGAGCTGGCTTGTTCCGACAATTCCGTTGAAGAAGAACCCGTTCATAACCCCGACCACTCTTACGTACTTGGCTGGAAATAGGCTTCCATCCGGCCTCTGCGCTATCAGGACCATTACGTCTCCTGCGTTGGGGGTTGCCACCGCTGTCGGTGGGCCTCGGTTGGTGACAAACCCGAAAGACCACACCACATCCGAAGAGTTAGCCATCACGTCGTTCCAGACAGCGCTCGCAGAGGGGAATCTGGCTAGTGTGTCAGTCATGTTGAAGGTATTGCTACGGAAAAAGTTGGCCTCCCCCTGAGCATAGGGGTCCGCCCCGAGCAATATTGTCACACCGAAATCCCGACCAAGCGTCTGATCACGAGCTGCGACAAGGGTGCCGTTGAAAGGTACTGTTGCGGCAATCTTGCCAGCCAAAGCCTGGTCTGCGTTTACCCTAGCGGTAAGGTTTGAGACCGGGACAAGTGTCTGGGTAATAATATCGTAACCGCCCGATTCCTGCTTCACCACCGTGTTCAGGGCCGCATTCTGTTCAGCGGCAATAACGGCAATTGCAGAGACCGTAAACATTACCAGGGCAAACATGGCCACGGTGGCGGCCGTTCTGAACCTCTTGTTCTCCGGATATGACAGCGCGGTCTTGAAGATGGGTGTTAGAGTCTTCCTTCCACGGTAGAACAGGTGGAGGATGCTGATAGCAACGTCCGTATTGTACATGACAACCAGTATGGCGCCAAGGACCATGATGATTCCACCGACGAAGTACAGCTCGGGCCCGTAGGTGTAGCTCTTGATGAGGGGATTGTCATAGGAGAAATTGGGAACCCCCCACTGAACAAGCAATGCAACACCGGTCAGGCTGAACGCGTACCGGTTTTTCAGAAACCTGGACAGAACGAGCCCTATTCCGAAGATGACGAGGCTCGGGCCGGCCAAGGTGTCAATAGCTGACTGAGCACCGGCCGCTGTTTGAAACAACAAGACCCCCGCGATGATGAATACTACCCCCAGTACCATGAGCCAGGTGTAGGTTCGGACCCCGCGAGGCGGCTCGGGAATATTCCGAATAGCCCGGATGACGTTAAGCCTGCTAACCCGCCAGGAAGTAAGCAGAATAGTGAAGAAGGTGATGAGGAAGCCTTCCGTGAAAGCCGTCAGCAGGCTCGCCGGTGTGTAGGTGAAACTGTTCAATACTGCAGCGAGGTTCACTGTGAAGAATCGGGTGATTATCTCGGCGAACACGTACAGGATCACGTAGCCGATAGCGATTCCGAGAAAGACGCCGACGAAAGCCGACCCGGCCGAGTAGAGGCTGCCCTCGAAGAGGAACAGCTTAGTCAACTGGCCCCTCTTCATCCCCACCGCCCGGGCCATACCCATCTCCGACTTCCGTTCCTCGGCCAACATGACGAAAATATTCGCTATCAAAACCACCCCCGCAATGATAGCGAAAGCACTGAGGACTAGAAACAGGTTGCTCAGGGATTGAGCAGCCTGGGTAGTGCTGTTGACACTGGCCTGCTTCTCAGCATAAGCGCACAGGCTCGCCGCGGGCCCGGCCGTCTGTGACGGATCCGTCTTACACCCGAAACCAGTGGGGGGAGCGAGAAGGCTGTTGAGGGTCTTGTTGGCGGCCAACCCGACCGTTTGACTATACTGTATGGAGTCTCGCAGCCCGCCTATGTTGGTGATGGCGAGATAGTTGAACGAGCCTGGTTGGCCCGTCAATTGTTGAGCAGCGTTCAGCGTGACGAAAATATTATCGCCGAGGGAAAAATCAGCCCTCTCATCTGAGACCGCTATGCCCACAACTCTGAAGGGCAGAGTCCGGAAAGAGTATACGAGAATCGTATCGCCCGCTGTAGCATTCAGGTCTCGTGCAGTCCGGTCGTTGATCACAGCCTCCCCGTCAGAGAAAGTCGAAGGTATGACACCGCCACCCGCCTGGGAGTGAAAGTCGCCGAGGGCAGCGGATGCGTTGCCAAACGTTCCAATCAGCGCAACTCCGGTCTGTATCAGGGCTCTGTTTGTATTGTTGACACTTACCGAGTTCAAGATTTCCGGCGTGACCCCCGAAATGTCCGTGTGGGCGGAGGGATCACTCGTCAGCTGGCCCGCAAAGTTGTGGTAGAGATTGAGGCTGAAGAACCGGTAGCCAAAGGTAGTAGCGTTCCTGGCATAGACTACCTCGTCGGCGTGTCCATAGCCAAAATACGCCGCTCCGGTAAACAGGGTCGTCAAAGTATCGCCTGTCACGAGGGAGCCGGATATCATAGCGGTCCCAATCATCAAGCCGGCAATGACGATGGCCATGTTTGTCTTCCGACGGGTAAAGTTGCGTACCGCCATTCGAAGGGTAAGACGATCCCGGGCCATCATACCCGCGGAAATGACCAGAACAACCGCGACGACGTAAACCTCGAAATTGGTGAAGGACCCTCCAACGATTCCGGCTAGAGTTGTAAACCAGACGACTAGGGCTAGAACCGCAAAGATAGCTGGGGAGAGGCCCCAAAGCTTTCGAGCCAGCCTTCCTGCCCAGCTCGTCTGTTTGGTCCTAGAGAGGAGGTGGGTAAGGTAGGCCGCTCCGAGGCCTAGGATCAGAAGACCCCCGATTCTAGTGTAGACTTGAAGACTGTTCTCTGACAAGTATGTTCGAAGATTGGAATTGTTCTGGTATTGGAGAAACAAGGCGTAGAGTTCGCCAAGAGAGACGACGACGAGGAATACTGCCAGGCCGACCAGAAACGACCTAGACCGAGGGCTTGACGACAAGGACTCTCACTGGGGAGGGGCTAGGCTTTTGACCCCCCAGCCTCCACCTGCCTCTCTATCAGGCCGTTCCTCATCAACACAATTCTGTCCGTCTCTTGAGCAATGTGCTGGTCGTGAGTCACAATCACTAAGGTCAAACCGTAATCCCGGTTAAGACTCCTCAACAACACCACAATCTCGTGGGAGTTCTCAGAATCCAAATTGCCTGTCGGCTCATCGCCCCAAACAATCGCCGGCTTGTTTACCAAGGCTCTCGCTATGGTGACACGTTGTTGTTGGCCGCCGCTGAGTTCGGCCGGCTTATGGGTTCTCCAGTCCTCCAAACCCACCATTTTGAGAGCCTCCCTGGCCTGACTCTTGGCGTCCGACTCAGGTACGCCCCCCAAGAGCAACGGCATCTCCACATTCTCCTGCGCCGTCAACACGGGTAGCAGGTTGTAGGCTTGGAAGATGAAACCCATTCGGCGAGCTCTGAACTCGGCCTTTTGGTCGTCGGACATGGTCGCCAAGTCAGTGCCTTCGATAGAGACCTTTCCCTTGGAAATGTCGTCCAGGCCCGAGACACAGTTGAGCAACGTGGTCTTGCCGCAGCCCGAAGGGCCCATCACGGCGAGCATTTCACCCCTCCTCACTTTGAGGTTGAGGCCTCTGAGCGCCTCCACCTTCAATTGGCCGGTTTGGTAGACCTTCCAGACGTCGGTGGCCTCTACAATCACAGAGTCATTCGTGTTGGCCAATAGGCCCGTCTTCATGGCGGTTCGTGACCCCACCTGAATATTAGACTTCCAGCCACTGGCAACCGTTATTCAACTTACCTTCCCGGTGTCGCATCTGGCAGACAGATCAAATGTTGAATTAGTCTACTCTCATGCGACCTAACCATTCAGGCAACTGCACTTGGATAATCCTAGGCCCAAGCTCAGTTCCCGCAAAGAACCATAGAGAGTCTGAGAAGACGCCCAGGGATGCAAAAGGAAATCCGTCGAGCAGGCTTGTTTTTATTTCTGGACAGCCTAGAAGGTTGCGAAGAGACAGTTTGCGAGTCCACGTGTGCGAGAATTGTCAGTGTTCATGAGGATTATCCTGGCGGCAGCCCTCCTGCTGGCGGTGACCCCCCTTTTCACGGCTCAAGTAGCTGCCGTGCTTCAAACAAATACGGTGGCCAACTCTGGCTTCGAAAGTTCCGCCTCGAACCCCTGGCATAAAGTATCTACCTATGGCAACGGGACAGTCATCCTATACGATAATACCCGTGCACATAGCGGGTCGTATTCTTCAATGCTAGGTGCAGTTAACAACACGTCCTGCCTTTCGGTTGAGTGTAAGGACACTGTTAGGGCGACAGTGGAGCAGTACTTTCAGTCCCCTGCACCTCCTACCCTTAACCACCTAGATAATAGCGTGAACAGCTTCTCTGCTTGGTGGTACGTGGCACCATCCACCCTTAGCACCTATTCTCTCCACATTGGATTGTCCTTCTCTGATGGTAGTAGCATAGAGTACTGGTATGGCCAGAGCGACCTCGCCAACTCAACAGTGAAGTACACTTCAGCGGCCTACAACCTTGGGCCAATTCCGGCATCCGGCTCTTGGTTCCAGATGAACCGAAACCTCACAGCGGATATTCAAGGCGTGGTGGCGGACCGATCCACTGCAAGAATAACCGCTCTATGGCTCGGGGCTTTCGGTGGAACGTACAATAGCGTGCCGCGTGGAGAGACGGCCTGGGTTGACGACGTCGCTTTGAACTTCAACACCGGCCTCGTCGCCGCCTTCTCTTCTAACCCTGCCTCTGGCCCAGCCGCTCTCACAGTTAGGTTCAACGCGTCTCAGAGCTATGAGACAGGCGGTTCCTCAGCCCCCATCGTGAACTACCAATGGAATTTTGGAGACGGAACAGTTCACATGAATACAACAGCTCCGACGACCACACACACCTACGGCAGTCCCGGAACATTCCCTGTGACGCTTACGGTTAAGGACGGTTATGGTGTCGAATCCCAAGCCTCTTCTACCATAACGGTAGGACCGAGCGATGTTTCCATACCTCTCCTGGTGGGTGGAGGCGGTGGAGTGCTTCTACTGGGGGGGATCCTTTTCGCCAAGCTCCGACGACGCCCTTCAAAGATGAAGAAGACGAAGCCAAAGTTGCGTAAGGGCTAAGATGGTCTCAGAGTAGGCCTCTCGGCCTACAACGCCAAGGAGATAATTCTAATACACCCTAAGGCTCGGGCGCGAGGTAGGAAAGCCGAATGGCTCTAGCTGACTTGGAAGCAGCCATATTCAGCGTGCTTCGTACCCAGAACTTCTGAGTCTTGGAGAACGCCGTCATGGTTCAGGTCAATCCCGTAGGTCAACGTTGCCTGGAAGCAGTACCAACCATGGGCGGCCAAAGTATAGCTGAACGAGATGTTGCTTCTTATTTGGCCTGCTAACAGAAGGAAGGACGGGCTGGTGAATGGCTCCATTCCGCCGCTGGGTGTGTAAATTGCCAGGTCGACCCGGGTCACCAGGTCAACGCGACTAGGGTTGGTAACCTGCCCGTTCATGGTTAGAATGCCCGTTGTGACACTCTTTGTCCAGGTGAGACCACTTCCCGTGAAGCTGGGCTGCCGCTGTACCTCCACGTGTAACCTGCCCTCCACGAATTCTCCACTGTTGGCCCCGACCACTCTCACCGTGGGGGTAAAGTTGCCTTCCGCATCCCACCAGGTGTTTTCGTCGCCGAGCCAATAGGTATGAGTCGTTGAGCAGCCTTGCCCCGCAGAGTAGACGAGTGTGCTCCCTCCGTCCCCAAAGTTGAAGGTGCATGAGAAAGGCCCGACACCTCCCTCGTAGGTAGCAGTGAAAGACCGGTCTTCGGTTACGAAGACGGCCGCTGATGAGACCGTCAAGGAGGAGAGTTGGAGGGGTGGGTTGGAAAAGGTCAAAGTGACACTCTCGCCAGGCGTGACTTCTCTGACGTTCTCATAGTCAAGGAGCACCATAGAGTCTCCCGAGACCACTTTCACGTTTCTTATTAGCGTAGTATGAGACTTCAGGGGGTCGCTGAACACAAGGGTGTTGGTGCCACGGACCACAAGGTTGGTAACTTCAAAGGGACCTAGGGTTACCCAGATGTTAGCGAATGGTCCGTAGTGGCCTGTCCCGGACAGCTGGAAGAGGCCTCCGGGAACGTTCACAACTAGTTGGCCATTCAGGCTGACATCGAGGAGCCCTATGCCGTCCTTGAAATTACTAGCGTCGTACGCCTCGAAGGTGAGGAAGACTTTCGGAGGCGGGACTACAGAAACAACTTGGCTAGTCGTGCCTGTCAACCCGGAATCGTCCGTTACTACTAATACAACCGTAAATGATCCCGTAGTATTGTAGATGTGGCTGATTATGGCACTGCTGCCATTGGACCCATCCCCGAAGTTCCAAGAATAGCCCGCGACCACGCCGTCTGGGTCCGAACTACACGATGAGTCAAAGCTGATCGGGCTGCCTAGCCCTACTGTCGTGGCAGAGACAGTGAAATTGGGAACCGGAGGCCTATCCAAGATAGTCTTGGCCGCACTCAGAGTCCCAGTATTGCCGCTGTCATCGGTTACCGTCAAATTGACAGTGTAGGATCCCGCATTTGCATAGGCATGCGAGACGGTCAGCCCGGACCCTATTGAGCCGTCGCCGAAGTCCCATGCGTAGATGGCTATCGTCCCAACGGGATCAGAACTCCCTGCTGCATCAAAACTGATGGCGACGTTAGTCAGTGCTTGAGTGCTAGACTCGGTGAACGAGGCGACAGGCGGCCTGTCAGCAATCGTCTTTGCGCCACTGGAAATGTCCGAGTTACCGCTGTCGTCCGTAACCGTCAGAGCTACCGTGTAAGTTCCCGCCCTTGCATAGGAGTGGACGGTGCTTTGATCAGTTCCCGTGCTTCCATCTCCAAAGCTCCATGCGTAGCTGACTATTGTGCCATCAGGGTCGATGCTCCCCGAGGCGTCGAAGCTGATGGGAACCCCTGTGGATGCGGACGTAACTGACTCAGTGAAGTTGGCCAACGGCGACCGGTCGATTACCGTCTTTAGGGCGAAAGCGGAATCCCCGCTGCCGCTATCGTCGGTGATTGCTAAGACTACCTTATAGGTTCCAGCAACGGCGTAACTGTGGGAAGTCGTTATTCCGACGCTTGTGGAGCCGTCCCCGAAATCCCAAGAATAGGTTACAATAGCTCCGTCAGGGTCCGTGCTGGTCGACGCGTCGAATTGAATCAGTGTTCCTGGTGGGACGCTTGTCGTTGACTCGGTGAAGCCCGCCACCGGTGGACGGTCAGTTACAGTCTTCAACGCAGACATGCTATTCGTGCTCCCGCTATCATCGGTGAGGGTAAATGTTACAACATAGGTCCCCGCGGCAGCATAATTGTGGGAGATGGTTGTCCCTATGTCCGTGGACCCGTCCCCGAAATCCCAGGCATAGCTGATTATTCTACCGTCCGGGTCGGAACTGGCCGAAGCGTCAAAGCTGATGGAGACGCTTGTGAGAACGGTGGTTGAAGACTCGGTGAAGCTCGCCACCGGTGGCCGGTCGTTAACTGTTTTGGTGGCCTGAGAGCTACTTGTTAGGCCTGCGTCATCAGTCACGGTGATTGTGACCGTGTAGCTTCCGGCTTGAGTGTATGAATGGCTGTCCCCGGTAGAGGCACTGGAAAGGTTGTCGACTGTTCCGTCTCCCCAGTTTACCTGGGTCCCCGATACAGTTCCATCTACATCCGATGAGGTAATTGTCAGATTGATCGTCTCACCGGTGAGGACTGTCGTTCTGTCCTCAGAGAAGCTCACACTTGGGGGCCTATCGCTGATGATATTGGTCGACGCCTGAGAACTCGTCATTCCATTGTCATCAGTCACTGTGAGGGTCACCGTGTATGTCCCCGCCAGCGTGTAGCTGTGGGAGGCGACTGCTCCCGAACCTGTTGACCCATCGCCAAAGTCCCAAGAATAGCTGACGACCGTCCCGTCTGCGTCACTGCTGAGAGAAGCGTCAAATTTCACGGCCTCTAAGGTCAAGGATGTTGTCTTGTCTTCTGTCAACGTAGCTGTTGGCGGTCTATCTTGTATGATCTTGGTTGATGCGGCTGTTCCTGATTGTCCTTGGTCGTCTTGAATAGTGAGAATTGTCGTATACGTTCCCGCCTTGGTGTAGGCGTGGTCTACCGTTACCTGGCCGATGACAAAGGGTGAGTCATCTCCAAAGTCCCATTGGTAGAGGGTGATGGTTCCCGTGTTGTCTTGACTGTTTGACGCGTCGAACGTGATCCCGCTTAGGGTAAGGGTTGTAGTGGCCGACTCGGTGAAGGCCGGTTCGAAGACGGGGCTAATGATAATCTTGGTTGCTGTGGTCGTGGCAGTTGAACCATCATTGTCTTCGACCGTCAGCATAACGGTGTAAGTTCCAGCCGAGGCCCAAGTGTGGCTAGTTAAAACGCCGATTCCTGTCGTTCCGTCGCCAAAGTCCCAAGTGTAGCTGGTAATGGTGCCATCCGGGTCGGTGCTTTGGCTCGCGTCGAAGGAGATGGCCTTTCCCGCCACGGCCTGGGTTGAGGACTCGCTGAACAGTGCAGTTGGCAGGCGGTCAACAACCATCTTCGTGCTGCTTGCAGTGGCAGTAAGCCCGGCGTTATCGGTGGCTGTTACCGTAACCTTGTAAGTTCCCAGGGCCAAGTAGGCGTGACTAGCGGTGGCAGGGCTACTCGTAGCAAGTGCGTCGGTTACTCCGTCTCCCCAGTCCACCTTCAAGCTTGCCACAGTACCATCTATGTCTGAGGAAGTTATCGACAGGGTCATGTTCTCCAGGCGGAATGCCACAGTCTTGTCCTCCGTGAAGGAAACCGTGGGAGGAACATCTGGCGCTATGATGGTCTTGACGGCTGTGGTCGTTGCGCTGCTACCACTATCATCTGTGACTGTAAGGGTGACGGTGAAACTTGAGGCAGCAGAATAGGCATGGTCTACCGTGCGCCCTGTGCCCGTGGTGTCATCTCCAAAGTCCCAGGAGTATGCGATGATTGTTCCGTCGGGGTCGCTGCTTCCAGTAGCGTCAAAGTGAATGCTTCCCCCCACAACGATTGTCGTGGAGGACTCGGAGAACAACGGGCTGGGCGGCCTGTCAGTGATGGTCTTCACCGCAGAAGAGCTAGCCTCGTTACCACTATTATCAGCCACCGTTACATTTACCGTGTACGACCCGGCAGTGGCATACGAGTGGCTGTCGCTTGCGGTAGCACCTGCTAGAATGTCCACCTGGCTGTCACCCCAGTCGACCGTCGTAGTTATGACTGTCCCGTCAGAGTCCGAGGATGTAATCGTGAGGCCGATGTCGTTAAGGGTCATCGCGGTGGTAGCGGTTTCGGTGAAGCCGACTGTGGGAGGCCTGTCGTCAATGGCTTTTGTGGCGACGCTGGTGTTGGTGTTACCGTTATTGTCCATAACTGTCAACGTGACAATGTAGGTACCCGCTGCCGTGTAGGTATGGGATGGGCTGACTCCCGCGCCGGGAGATGCGCCGTCTCCAAAGTCCCAGGTGTAACTTGTTACTGTTCCGTCAGGGTCGAATGATGCGGAGGCGTCAAACGAGATTGGGACATCTGTGAGAGTTCTTGTCGCCGATTCCGAGAAAGAGGCAACTGGTACCCTGTCAATCACGGTCTTTACTGCGGTGGCTGTGTCTGTCAGGGTGGCATTGTCTGTCACTGTTAGGGTTACTATGTAGGAGCCAGCAGTCCCGTAGGTGTGGTTGGCGGTGACCCCTGATGATGTGGCGCCGTCCCCAAAGCTCCATAGATAATTTGTGATTATGCCGTCGGGGTCGTTGCTGTTCGAACCGTCGAAGCTAACGACCGTTCCCGTCGAGACCGTCGTAGCCGACTCTGTAAATGTGGCTATTGGAGAAGCGTCGATGACGGTCTCGGTTGCCTGGGCTGGTGTGCTGGTGGCCCCATCATTATCCGTGGCTGTCACCGTGACAGTATAGGTTCCTGAACCGACGTAAGAGTGGGTTGCAGTCGTGGCTGTGCCGGGTAGGCTGTCAATGGTTCCGTCTCCCCAGTCGACCTGGACGCTGGTGACTGTTCCGTCTGGGTCGATGGCTGAGAGGGTGAGGGTTATAGGTTGATTTCGGAATGTGTTGCTAGTGCTCTCCTGGAAGGTTACCGTTGGAGGCCGATTCGCTACGGTTAGGGTTTTGGAGGTGGTTGATGTTGCGCCCAGATTGTCGGTCACTGTTAGACCTACAATGTAGAGTCCACCTGTTGCGTAGACGTGAGTCGTGGCCAGGCCAGAGCCTGAGGAGAGATCGCCGAAATCCCATGAGTAGCTGGTAATCCCATCATAGATGAGATTATTGTTGGAGTCATAGACTATGAGTTCTCCAGAATTCCATACTCCGTCATTGTTAGCGTCAACGAAGGCTATTCGTGGGTCTGACGCAAGCGTGTCTCCCAGATTTGGAACCCCGGAAATCACGAGATCGGTAATGTCGTAAACTCCCGGCGTGGTGCCGTTGTCGTAAACCACTGGTTCACCTTGGTCCCAGACCCCGTTAGAATTCTTGTCATCAAACAGTATCAACGGGTCGATTGCCAAGCTGGCTCCACCGACCGGGGCCTGGCCGGCGACTACCGGCTCGTCAGAATATGCGCTTGACAAAGCATCAAAGCTCACCGGAGACCCTGATGTTGGAGTAGCCGGGTCAAACGTGAAAGCCGCGGTTGGACCTAGCTCGACGAGTCCAAGGGCTGAAGAGGCGTGACTTGGTTGACCATTGAAAATTACTTCACCACCAGAATCTCTAGCGGCCCCTGTGGCTCCTTGGCTATCAACAACTCTCAGAGTGGTCGTAAAAAGCCCTGGGGCCGATCTACCGCCCGAGAGCCCGTAATCATGGGTCACGGTCGAGCCAGCTGCGAGTGCTCGGTTTCCATCCCCAAAATCCCAGTAGTAGCCGTTAGAAGAGATCGTGCCTTCCGAATCAGTGCTCGTCGAAGTGAAGTTGTACGATGTGCCTGTATGGGTAAAAGTAAAGCTGGCTTGAGGAGGGTCGTTGGTTATTGTTTCGGTAATAGATGCTCCTGGAACAATATTGGATATCTCATTCCCGGCCGAGTCTGCGAATTGCAGGTCAGAAACGCTCAACGTGACTGGGATCGAGGGTTTTCTGAGAAGTTCGAAGGCCACACTGGCGAGGAGGTTGCCTTTGACTGAGGAGGACAATACTGGCGCGATATCAACCGGAAGGTTCGGCGCGAGGATCGCGAAGTAGACTAGTATTTCTTGTTCGCTGGCGTTCACAGGAAGAATCTTGAACCCACCGAACGCTTGCGCGCTACTCATGATGTGTGCCCAGTTGGGGTTGCCGGTTCCAGTCTGGGTCCCGAATTGGACCGTGCTTTGGGCGGCATCATTGCCAGTCCCAGTAGGGTCGCCCTGGGGTACCAAGGTCGTGTTGTCGTAGATTATTCCAAACTGCCAACCAAACACTCCAGTTAGAGAGGTGGTGGATGAAGCGTTGATTATTGCTCCTACATTGAAAGTCCTAGCCACGCTCCCGGCTACCTGAGGAGAAGCGTCACTCACGCTGATACTATTAGCGTCTAGAATAACAGTCCAAGGAGGAGGCGTGACGTTGGGAGTAATGATCGAATCTGCTACGTTCAAGGGAATGCCAGGTGAGCCTGTGGGTCCTTTGGTGGACCCGACTGATAGGGTTCCTACCATTATCAGCATGAGCCCTACTAGGACTAGCATTGCCTTGCGCATGTTCGCACGGGCACTTTGCCGTGGGGCGTATAAAAACGAGGCTGGCGAGGTGTAGAAATTGACATATCGAGCTATACGAGGATAACCCGGGTTAGAAAGATGGTCCTATTCAGCATTCATAACGCTGGGCATTCGTCGTCGATTTAGCGGGCTAGATTACGCCGCCCAATCGCACATCGCTAGAACGAGGGACCCAAGAACGAGCTTTGGCCCGGCCCAAAACCCTGAAACCTACAACTGTTCCTTGGAGCTCTAGATTGCGGGCAGTGCCGATCGCGTGCTCCATGTCTGGAAAAACGCGGGAAAAGTGCCTCTTATGACTGTCCCGCCAGTCTACCCTGTACATTTTCGTCTGCGGGTCTCTTCCTACCAGTGCGACGTGTGGGCGACGGGACAATTCCTTGATAATAAAGTCCAAATCATAATTCATGAATTTTCCACTTCCTCGCTCTGATACCCTTCTCAGTTCTCTTAGGCCGGTTTCACCTTTCTGTTCCGGCTGATGGAAATCTAGGGTACGTGTTGGTAAAACTACTCAATGCCTGTTCGAGCCACTGTTAGAATCACAGGTGACCTTGAATCGAGACTTTCTTTCCTCGGTGGGTCATGTGTCCCGACATTTCATCATGTTCCGCAAAGGCAAGAATTCCCATGACTTGCAGGCCGCAACCTTCGCACGTGTAGACTTTCCTAGATTGATGGGAGGCGAGTTTTCTGGCTTCCTCAATCTCAGATTCTACCCTAGATTGTGACTTTGCCATAATCTCAAGGTCTCGCTTCTCGTCGGGCCGAAGTTTCTTCGACTGCAGAATTGTTTTGAAGAATTCGTTGATCTCGTCCTGCACACCTGCCCTCGAGCTCTCCGTCCCTTCGGTTGGACTAAACCATCTCACCAATTTCTGTCACCCTCAAAGGTTAGGAAGAGCTGCTACCTCTGCTCCTGTGGGGATTCCATATCTAGCTAGACTGTCCAGACAACCTTCGGGCTGTCTTACTACGTGCCGGGCCAATTTCTGGTTAAATCTAGTGTAACCTTCTCTCGAATCCTGCTGTAATGAACGATCATGTCCTGGCTGGCACCCGGGAATCCTAACATGTTATGTGCTGTCCTAGCTGAGTTAGCCTTCTTTCATTCCTTGAGCTCCGTCGGCTGAATCAGAGCCACATTTTTCTCAGATGACCTTGGGTCTATTGTTCCTGTGCTGAACCGTGACGATTTCGGAATCCAGTCGAGACTTCCTGTTTTTCTGGGCTGCCCTCCTAGAGGAGGGCTGGTCGTGTGATGCTTCGATTTTGGGCTTGTATAGCTGGTCCCGCCTGGTGTTCGGCTTGTTTCCCAGTTCTGGCGAGTGAAAGCCTGCAAATAACGTGCATCAAAGACCGCTAGAGCTGAGCCGGTGACGGAAGCATTAGCCTTGAAGCAGCATATCCTAGCTCAAATGTTTCCAGATGTTTCAATCTACTAACCCGACCGAAAAAGAGCCGTCCCTCACCTTGCTTCGAGACGACTCTGTAACTCACGTTGAAGTCCGTATCGTATCAGCGGGTTTAGATGCCCCCCGACCGTTAGGAGGCGAGACTGGAGGAATTGGGATTATGAGAAAGGGCCGGAAGGAGGAAGAGAGCGTCGCGGTAAAAATCGGTTCGGCTGAAACCCTGACTGGAACTCTGTCTTGGAAGTGCACCGCCTGCGGCGCATTCAATGACGATTCTGAGCAGGTGTGCAGTGAATGCACAGCAATTAGAGCTGGTGCTCAAGCGGTCCCACAGGCACCTGAGGCTCCAGAGGCTGAGGGCCTAGACTGGGAGACACCTTCGCTTGAACCAGTAGTGCCCGAGAAACTAGACGAGGTGCAGGACGATAACCAGACAGAAGAGCCGGAACTAAGGGAGCCTGAGATTGAGCCCAGTGTTGAACCAGAACAGGTAATTTCGAATGTTGAACCTGAGCAGGTAATTTCCTCACTCATCACCCCCTTCGACGCTCCCTCGCAAAGCACCCCGGCAACTGGACAGACCCGGTACTACTTGGTCTTCGTCGGTAGTCCGGCTCAGTCCATAATCAAGTCCAAGGTCTCTATTGACTTCGATGTATTCCCCGTGATCTCCATTGGGAGAAACCCGGAAAACGTGGTGGTGATTCCGGACCAGGAGGTTTCGAGAAGGCACGCCGAGCTCACCAAGGATGGATCCAAACTCGTCATTCGGGACCTGAAGAGCAAGAATGGAACCTACGTTTACAATGGCAAGCAGTTCGAACAGGTGAGCGATAGTGTCGAGGTCAAACCGAACAGCTTATTGAAGTTCGGCACCGGCACTATCGTGAGGCTCACCAGTGAATGATTGAGGCCCTTGAGACCCCAGACATCATCGGTGAGGCAAGAGTGAAGATGGGCAGACCTCTTCTCCTGTCGAGGGATGTAGACAGAGTTGTCTTCGTCGGAGATACTCACACTGCGGTCGATGTGACTCAAACAGTCTTTGACAAGTACTACGATGATGCAGACTTGATCGTGTTCCTGGGCGACTATGTGGACAGGGGCGAGACGGGCGTGGAGAATGTTGGGTTGATAGCGTCAAAGTTTCTGGAGGACAGCAGCAAAATCATAATGTTGAGGGGAAACCACGAGAGCCCACTTACGAACGTCTACTATGGTTTTCTCGACGAGGTAACAAAGAAGTTAGGAGACACGGGCTATGAGAGCTTCAGGGAGTTCTTTCAAGCCATGCCATACGCAGTCGTCGTAAACAACTACCTGTGCGTTCACGGAGGTATAGCCAGCGGCCTCGAAGATGTATCCCAGATCGCAGGGCTGCCAAGCCCGGACTTGAACCCTGATGACCCAATGGCGTTTGAACTGCTCTGGAACGACCCGAGGGATATGATTGACGGCTTTGTCCCAAGCCTTAGGGGAGAAGGCGCATTTTACTTTGGCACCGACGTTACGGAAAAGTTCCTCCAGAATAATTCGCTCAAGGGAATTATCAGAGGCCATGAAGTCGTTGATGGGTTCAGGGAAGACATGGGTGGAAAAGTAATCACTGTATTCTCGAGTAGGTATCATGGAGGATCAGCAGGCGCGTTGATTCTCGACCAGAACAAGATGGAGCAAACCAAGATTTGACCCTCTCGGTGAGAACTGAACTGAGCCACGCCTACAGTTTCGACTCTAAACTAGACGCAATCTTCAAGGTCACCCTAGTTGCCGAACAACGCAGCGAAGCCAAAGGATTCCACCACATAATCGTGATAGACTGCAGCAGGTCAATGGCCGGGGAAAAAATCGAACTGGCCAAGAAGGGGGCTCAAGAATATGCAAAGAGCATTCCTCCTGGAAACACTCTCTCAGTCATCCTCTTCTCTACCACAGTCCAAACCTTCCCAGACGCCCGTCTTTCAGATGTCCTCCCCCAGATCAAAGCCTCAGGGCTGACCGCACTCAATACCGCCCTTCAATCAGCTTTTGAAATCGCCAAAAAGAGCCAGCGGCCAGGCTGGATTGTCCTCCTGACCGACGGCGAGCCTACGGATGTCACCAATCCCGACGTATACTCGAAGCTGAAAATGCCCAACGGTTTCCAGATGGTCGAGTTTGGAATAGGTGCTGACTATAACCAGCATATTCTGAAAGCACTGGCAGACGGGTCAGGAGGAACACTCAACAATATCACGGACGCCCAGAAGTTCGCCCTACCTGACCTCATGCAAAAGAGCGCTGTAAACGAAGTCGCCGCCAGAAGCATCACCGTAGACTTTGGAACTCCCAACGTCAAGATTCTCAACTACAAGGGTCCACCGGTTACAATCAATGCGGTGGAGACGACGGCAAAAATCTGGGGGAAGGTCCAAGTCCCTGCAGGATTCAACGGCCGACTCCTCAACATAGAGATCTCATACGAAGACACCGTGGATGGCAAGAAAAAGAAGGTCAGCACACCTGCAGAAGTCAGAGTGGCTAAGAACGAAGAACAATTCCAAGAAGGAATCAACAATAATCTGATTTCGGAATTTGCTTACTATCAGGGGCTCGAGGAATACTATGAGAAGCTTGCATCCGGCCAGTTGAAGGAAGCCACCAAGACAATGAACCAGCTCTCCGCAAGTGCCGAGCAGACACGCCGCACAGACCTTATCGAGGCCACAAAACGACTCTCCGAACAACACGAACAAACCGTCAGGCTCGGCGGAACCTCCGAAAGCACTAACAAATTGCTGAAGGAAGTAGCCAGCGAGACTACTAAGAGAACAAGGGGAAAGTAAGCTGGATTACCCAGCTTCCCTGAACATCGCGTGGATGAGCCGCCCAGCTTGAATCGGGCAGGGCGACTGAGCATGGAGCTGGGCCGGGTTGCTGGGTGGTAAACGTCATATCGTTCCCCTCGCATCGGATACTTTCGCGACACTTCTGCCCGCGGCATTGTCGGTGCCGCTTGCCCTCGTATTCGGCTTAGCCATACCGCTAGTCGTCCTAGGAATTCAAGCGGACCCTTCGGCTTACGTCATTGGCATAATCGGTCTAGGCCTTCTTACCTCACTGGACATACGGAAGGGATTTCAGAGGGCACTTGAGGGTTTTGGCGTAACCCTCCTCGCTTCCTTCTATGTTATCGACCACTCGTTGGTCGGACAGAGTCTGTTACCCCTGTCTTCAGGAGAATGGTCCTTTCTACTAGTCTCGCTTCCACCATCCTTAGGAGTCCTACTCGCAGGAATCCTCTTCTCGAACCCTTCGAAATACAAAATCATCAAGTCGTACCTTGTCGGGTCAATCGGACTGGCCATCGGCATTGGCCTGGGTGTTATGTTGAAGGCTGGTGTCGAGCCTTCTGCCGACTCAGCAGTCTTCACCCTTCTGTACTACGTCGGGCTGAGCATACCCGCGAACATTGTACAAATGGCTCTCTTCTACTTACTCGACCGATCATGGAAGACCAAACACTTTTCCCTGACTATGATGCCTACAGCGTTCTTCACTTACAACCTTCTGAACTTCCTAGGATATTCCATCACCGGCAACCCCATCCAACTCTACTCCTTTTTCTCCTCCCTAGCCTTCCTCCCCGCTCTCGCCCTTGCGGGAGCAGGCTCCCGAACCCTTGCTGGAAAAATCGTGGGACCCGCAACCAACGTAGGGCCTCCGACGATCGCACTTACCGGAAATTCTGTGGTTCAGCAGGGCAAGGAACAATCGATCAAGATCATCACGGAATCTCGGGGACGGTCAAAGAACATGGCAGCGATTGCAGCTACCGTAACCAGACCGGGGGGGAAGAAGGAATCCCTCAGAATTTCTAAAGTCTCCGAGGGAGAATACAAAGCCGTCTACAAGCCTGGCACCTCCGGAAGCTACACGGTGCATGTCACTGCCACCAGCAAGGAGCATCAGGCCGCGGACAAGTCATTCTCATTTACAGCCCAGGCTCCACCGGCCCAGCATTCCCCACCCCCTCGGCCGCCACCGGCGCCGCAGAGTCGGCCACCAGCCAGCCCAGTGTTGCCTCCGCAAGGGCGCGCACCACCTGCCCCTTCTCCACCGCCTCCACAAGCTAATGTTCCGAGTGCAAGGCTTAACCTAAGCCTGAGCAATTGGGACCCGAGAGTCTGGGTAGACCAAGAAGTTCACGGATACAAGATCAAGGAATACTTGGCGACGGGGCTCACCGGTTACGTCCTCAGGGCCAGCTTCGAACACGGGGGAAATGAGATGGCGATAAAAATCCCCATACTCAAACCAGGAACCGGAACAACCGCGCTAGACGAAACCATGTCAGAAGCGACTCGACTACTAGAGTTGTCAGAGCAATCAAAGTACGTGGTCCAGTTGAGAGGAATACTGGTCGACAGGCTTAATGTGCAGGAAATCGTGAAAGGCGATGCATCCCTCTACCTCCGAAGCCCACCCGCGATAGTAATGGAGCTTATGAAAGGAGGCGCGGCCAAGAAACTCATCGAAGACCCATCATACGATTCCCTATACTATTCCGAAAAGTGGGGAGGCATCGTCATGCTCGTCGGCTACATGATAGCAATGGCACTGGATACGATTCATAATGCCGGCTTCGTCCATCTCGACGTCAAACCCCAGAACATACTGTTCAACGTTAGACCACCGCCCACAGGGCGAGATGTCAAGGATCAGATGAGGAATGGATCCCTTGTGCCAAAGCTCGCCGACCTAGGCTCCGCAGTGAGGATTGGGGGAAAAACCAACCAGTTCACCTCAGAATACGCCCCGGGCGAACAGGTCCTAGGCGAGACAGCAGCTCCCCAAATGGACGTTTACGCCCTAGGCGCTACGATGTACAATATGCTGACCAAGACGCCTGTCAACTCTAAGAAGCTGATAGATACTATGAACAGCCTGACGCAGAACCCTGGGTCCGGAAGGGCGACGAATGACTTGAAGTCGGTCTGGAACTCGTTCACTCCCGACTTGACAAGGATCGCAAAATTTTCATCAGCAACCCCTCTGATGAAGAAAATGCTCGCCAAGGACCCCCGGGATAGGCCGGCGGCCGGCTCGGTAGCCAATTCCCTTCGAAACCTGGGTGACATGACCATTTCCCCGTAGAGCCAGTCAACTCAAGAAAGGCGCAAGATTCCAGAATCTAATGCCCCCGTTCTGAGGTCTAAATCTGTGAATCGCTTCAGCACAACGGTACTGCTGGCCGTTCTCGCTATTGGTATAGTCTCTGGACCATTTCTTCCATATCCGGCCCGAGCATTGGTCGCTGGAAAATATTTTGACTACTCAGTGACGATCCTCATGGAGAATAATGACCTACAGAGTGTGCTTTCACAGGGAAACTTCCAGGCTAGTATCAGCAGTGAGTACACCCTTTCCACGGGGTACTCTGCAATCACGCACCCTAGTGAACCAAACTACTCTATCTTGATCAGCGGCCAGATAGGCGCAAACTCGAACGACGGTGTCTGTTGTGGCCAAGATGCTCATTCAAACATTGTGGACAGCTTGGAATCCCATGGACTGGTTTGGAAGGCTTTTGCTGAAGGCCTAGCCAATGGGGATTGCGGTGGGGGTGGGATTGATACGGATCACTTCCCATTCCTCTACTTCTCAGACATAGTGAACAGCCCGTCTAGGTGCAGCAATTTGCAGGGTGCCACCGCTACAAGTGACCCAAGTCTTACCGACCCAGAAATGTTAGAAGTTCTCAACGCTGCCAGTGGATGGCCCAACTTCATCTGGCTCACTCCCAACAATAGTAATGATGCGCACAGTTCCAGCATTCAGGTAGGTGATGTCTATCTAGCCGGATTAGTTCCCCGGATTCTCTCCTCAGCCCTTTTCAACGGTCAGAGAGCCGCTCTCTTCATAGTATACGATGAGGGTAACAATATTCCCTGCTCTGCTGGAGGCAGAGACTGTGTCTACGCTTCTTGGTCCGGCCCAGCGACGAAAAAAGGGTTCACTTCAAGTCAACCCTACAACCACTATTCATACTTGCGCACTCTGGAAGACAACTGGGGACTCCCAACACTCACCTCAAACGATTCCGGAGCTTCGCCTATGTCACAGTTTTTCGGAAACAGCCCTGGAGGGTCCTGCGTGTTATGCAACTTCCCAGTATCGACCACCATTTTGGTTGGCATATTGGCTGGAGCTCTGGTGGTAGTGGTTGGATTGGTGCTTCACATGAGAAAGGCTCGGTTGAGCTCCGGCCACAGAGGAAAAATGGGCCCTACTAAGGAGAAGAATAACTTGCGGAACCTCTTTCGGTAACCTCGATCGCACCCTTTCGAAGGGCTGGGATGACCCTACTGGAATAGGAAGCCCTATGGGCCCGAAAATGTCAATTTGAACGTGCCGAGAGGCCCTTATTGACATTGAGAGAGTCTTGACGCCTAACAAAATAGCAACCCGGGACTTGTCCACTAATAGACCGAGACCAAGAGGTCAGCTGTCGGCTAATATACGGTTCTGAGCCAGACCCTTCGAAGCCCTGTATACATGTCATCTTAGTGCCAAACGTCGGAACAATCAAGCCAGTAACTGTCTCTTCTCTGCAAATGAGCCTCTTACTAATCATCGAGAAGCAGCCTATCCACTCATGATCCTGAGTTTTGCAAACAACAAGGGCGGTACAGGCAAGACTACTTCCTGTGTCAACTTGGCCGCCGGGCTTGCTCAGTCGGGAAAGCGCGTTCTTCTCGTCGACGTTGACCCCCAAGGGAGCGCCACGATCAGTTTTGGGTTTGAAAAGTCCAAGCTCCTCTACACCGTTTACGACGTCCTGGCCCAGTCGAGGAAAGTGGACGAGGTAATGCTTGAGACAAGGGTCGAGAACCTCAGCCTCGTTCCGAGTAACATAGATTTGGCAGGGGCGGAAATTGAGCTCTCCTCAACCCCAGGGCGAGAATTCGTCCTAAGGGAGGCCCTCGCAGTGGCAAGGCGCAAGTACGACGCAATCCTAATCGACTGCCCCCCGAACATCGGAATCCTTACTGTCAACGCTATAGTTGCCTGCGACCTCATGATCGTCCCAGTGCAGTGCGAATACTACTCTATGGAAGGTCTTCCAACTCTGCTCAGATTCATTAGAATGGTGAAATCGCGAGCCAAGACGGATTTCGACTACAACATACTGCTGACCATGTACGACAAGAGAACCGGCCTCTCAAGGAGAATATCGAAACAGCTCAGGGAAAAATTCGGCGATCATGTACTCAGTATTGTGATTCCCAGATCGGTCCGAATGGCGGAAGCCCCCAGCAAGGGTATACCCGGCATCATCTGGAGCCCCAGAAATGCTGCGTCCGAAGAATATCGGCACCTAACAAAAGACCTAGTTGAAACTTCGTTGGCCGGCACGGTATTGTCCAAACTGCAGTCCCCATAGGGGAAGACCGGGGCTTGGCAAATCGTTCCAGAAGGAAGAAAACCACTCAAAATGGCGTACAGGCTATCTTCACTGCGGAGGATAACTGGAGGGGAAAAGTCCCAGCCGCTATTGGATTGTTAGCAGCGGGAGCTGGGGTTAGTCTCTGGACCTGGCTCCTCATTCAAACATCATCCTCCCTGGCCCTCGTCTCCGTCTCCATGCTTCTGGCCATGTCGGGAATAGGGTTGTGTGCATACTCTTTAGCGGTCCGTAGGGGCAGGCAGGAAAATAACAGGATAAAGTCCGCCCTCTATGACTTGGAAGTTCTTGTGGAGCCGAAGAACGAGTCGAAAGACTCGGTTGTTGACACCGATTCCAAGAGTGGACCCCCTAGAGAAGAAGGTGGACACCGACGCGTCTCCAAAACTTTGGCCGTCGCTATAGTGGAGGCAGTTGTACTCCTCATCGTCTATGGGGGGCTTGTGCAAGAATATGCTTCCAATATCAATATGCAGCAATGGATGCGGGCCAACCTTTGGCCGGGGGTTTACATGTTGAACTTCAATACCCTCTTCGTCGTAGTGGGCGGCCTATTGGGTACTATTGCGTTTCAGATCCTGCTCGGGAAACAAGATACTGCCTAGTTCTCTGCAACCCAGTCTTCGTACTCGAGACGAACTTTCCCGGAAACTATTGGGGGATGAATTGTCCACCAGTAGTAATTCTATTCCCACAATTCTTGCAGAACTTTGCCTCTAGAGGGTTAATGGTTCCACAGGAGGGGCAGTTGTTAAGGTCCAGGCTTGCACCGCATCTTATGCAGTGCTTGGCGCCTACCAGGGCCGGTTCTCCACACCTAGTGCAGTTTCTTGGGGTTGACGCTTCTGCTTGTGGTTTGGGGGGTGCGAGGGCTCGGGCCGAGAACACGTCCGATAAGATTACTACGTCGGACACGGTGGCTATCTTGTTCTGTCCGACCTCGAACTCTCTTGGCAACTCCCGATCATCCAGTAGAGTCTTGAACTGTTCCTTGTCGACCGAGAGTACCAGGGCTCTAATGTCCCCCTTCTCGTTGGGTACCGCCTTTCGGACCCTTCCGAGAATTACGCCGTGGGAATCGATTACCTGGAGGCCGTTCAATGCTTCGAGTCTGGAGTGGGCGTCCTTGGTGAATACTGCCTCTGTTAGATTATCGACGTATTTTTCGCAAGCGTAGCAGTACCATCTCCTCTGATTGGTTTTTGTTCGTACGAAGGTTAGAGCCAGGCCACAGTCTGGACATCTCTCCTTGGATTCTTCGTCGAACAGGGTTGGTGCTCCGGGCTTCAACAATAATACTTGCCAGTAGACTCCGTCTTCCCTCGTTCGGGATAGTTAACACCTTCGAAGCATTCTATACCCGGGTCCCACAGACTTTCGTAGTCGCCCACAAACAGTCCTTCTCTCATTCTCTAAGGGCTTGATACGTTTCTCTCAATTTCGACAACCCAAATCTTCAGAATTCAACCGGCGGTGGCTAGCCTGCCACAGTTCTGACCCTGAAAAACGGCTGAACACACTGCTCACCGCTGATAAATACACCGACAGATTTCTCCGACAACTGAGCTATGAAGTTCGGAATCCAGATCGAGAACCATCTAGGATTCAGCTATGACGACGTGTTGAAGGTCGCTTCGGAAGCTGAAAGATTGGGGTTTGAGGGCATGTTCATCTGCGATCATCTGCAAGGTCGAAACGAACCCTCCGCCAGCCAATCCTGCCTGGATCCCTGGGTAACCCTGGGGGCCCTTGCTTCAGCCACTAAGACCCTCCACTTCGGCACCCTAGTAACCGCGGTCGGCTTCCGCCACCCCTCCCTACTGGCTAAAATGGCGGCGACGCTTGATACTGTAAGTACGGGACGTTTCCAGCTAGGCCTGGGCGCTGGCTGGTATGAGCCGGAGTACGAGTCTTATGGAATCCCGTTTCCACCCATAGCCAAGAGAATGCAACAACTCCGCGAAGCCATCCGAGAGATCAGGATGATGTGGACCCAGGACCCGTCAACTTTCACCGGAAAGAATTACGCAATCAAGAACGCCCGCTCGTTTCCCAAACCCGTCAATCAAAAGATATGGATAGGTGGAACAGGAGAGCAAAACCTCCTCAAGATCGTTGCAGACCTAGCCGACGGATGGAACGCCAGCGGGACCACGACCGAGGAGTACGAGAAGAAGCTGAAAATCCTCGAAGCCTACTGCTCAAAATCAGGCAGAAACCCCCATGAAATTGAACGGTCCTATTATGCAACGGGACTAACAGCGAGAACAGAAGGCGAGTTCCAGAACATATTCCGCCAATATTATGGCCAATTCAAGAAACAAGATGAGACCATGGAAGCCTTCACCAGGAGGGCAAGGGAGAACAGCAGGTCTTTCATGGGAACAATCGACGAAGTAATTGGAAAAATAGACAAGTTTTCCAAACTGGGAGTCACATACATTATCTTCTACTTCCCCGACAAGGAAAAGTTGGGGCTAATGAGGGAATTCGCCAAATACGTACTACCAAAGTTCCAATCCTAGATTCAAACTGGGGATATTCGCACATAGACTGTGACAGGCAGATCAGTAGAATACGACAACCCTTCATTGACCGTTTGTCACATTTCCTGAAGTACCTGGGAAGAACCAGGTTCCGCTTGGCTGCCCTGGGTTCGTCTCAGTTTCGGTGGGTATGGTACGTGTTTGCCGAACGTAATCACCGGATGGTATTCGGTAACCGACAGTCCGATTTTCATCCCATAGCATGCCAGTGTGCTGCATCCTCGTTCTCCTTTCTACCAGCTCCCACTTGCTACGGAGTTGCATCAAGGATGGGACTAGATGGAAGTGGGGTGCTTGATTAGCGCGAACTACTCGTACCTTTGCCGTCGATTACCGAAGAAGATTAGCAAGGCTCTAGACCTTTCGAGCGTCAACTAGTAAGGCGCCCATCAAATCTGCGGCTCAACCCAGTCAGGAAAACGTCTAATCTAGCGTCCTTCTGATCGGAGGCCACGAAGTTTTCCTAGAGATTATGCTAGACCAAGCGGGAGTTTGAACTTGACTTTTGTCAGGCTCGAATGCAAGCACTTTCGTCACGGAGTCTAGGTTCAGGGGACCGAAGACATGCGGGTAAGACTCGTCTCCCGCGCCTTCTTCGCGGATGTCTGCGTGAACGCGGTTTGATTCAGTACAGAGCAATAGCAGGTCCTTTCTCCCCAGATAGTTTGCGTCTGCAACCTTCACTATCTGGCTCGGGTATGAGCAGTGTATGAAACCCTGTTTCTCCAATGATTAGGTCCTGTAGATTCCCGCTTGCTTGGCGTGTTCCCAATCTCTGCGGGTGTAGATGTGAAGAATCAGAGTCGTCGTAAAGCCCTCAAAGATAGGTCTCTCATCCTAGAGCGTTCGGACGGCTTGTTCAAGTGGTTTACATGGCCCGACCCTACTTCCAGCCGATCAGGACAACGCTTTGTCCAAAGGGAATCGACTTTTATTTTGACAATGTTGGGGGTCCGTTGCTTGACGAGGTGCTCGCACGGATAAATCTCCACGCGCGGATAGTGCTGTGCGGAGCGATATCCCAGTATGGCAAAGAAGAGCGGTATGGTTCTGTGAACTACTTCAACCTCACGGGTCGGCGCAGTCGGATGGAAGGCTTCTCGTAATAGACTACGCTTCACGCTTCATGGAAGCGATCGCGGCTCTTTCAGGCTGGCTGCGCGAAGGCCGCTTGAAACAAAAAGAGGATGTTGTTGTGGGTCTTGAGAATGCTCCAAAGACGCTTATCCGTCTGTTCACAGGGGAGAACTTCGGAAAACAGCTCTTGAAGATTGCAGACGCAATGCCGGTTGGTTTGAGGTTTGGTTTAGGGGTTGACGTTAATCTGTGCAAGCACGGATGTAGGGTCAGGCTCGGCGCTGTAAACCCAGAAAGAGCCTGCTTGGGACGCCGTGAATGTTAGGTCGCACGACTGCCCGCGCAGTAGCACTGCGCCCTTGTCAAAGTAGTGGGCTATTGCGAACGAATGAGTGACTGTACTGTTGTTCAACGCGTGAATGGCGATGGTCTGTCCTTGAGTGACGTTCATTCTGGGCAGCGGTCGGTTGACGTAGTCTATGTAGACAGTGAAGCGAGCGGAGACCGACGTATTGCTTGTTCCGCAGGCTATCGTGCCGTTGTTGAACAAGGGGAGGATTGCAAAGGCAATGGTCAGATACGATGCGATCGCAACGATTACGATTAAGACGACGACGAACCGTTTCTGTCGGTGTCTGGGAACGGTCGTCTCGTTATGTCCTTGAGACGTTTCAGTAACGCCCCTGATTCGCGTGAATTTCTGGTTGAGTTGACTAAAGGAGTTGCGGCTTATATGGCGTTCATCGTCTCGATGAGGCTGAGTCTTGTCTTAGGGATGGCTTTTCTCGAGAAGCCTACGATAATGGAAAGATTTGTCCAGCTGATTCCACTAAGGTATACGTTCGCCGCCCTTGCCTGGACAATAGAAGAGGCATGTGAAACTGCGCGTCGGACGACGCTCATCCCAGGTTAGAGATGCACATGAATGTTCTTGGAATCGTATGGGCTGGCGTAAAGACGCGACGGTTTGAATCGCACAATCACGACAGCGCTCAGAAAAAAGAACCTCCAGCAGGGCTCAGAAAGTAGTTGCCGAGGCCAGAGTCCGGTGGACAGGAGATTTGGGAAAAACTCTACGCTGCAGAAGAGGACCAGGAGACCAGAGGAGCAGTGGAACACTCTTGGACAGACGGGGAGGACGGAGAGCTAGAGTTCGACCGGAGAGTTCTGGCCAGTGCTAAGGGTAAGGAGGTGATCGACATTGGCTGCGGAACCGGCGAGTTCACCCTCGAGATCGCAGCCACGGCGAAACGCGTTGCCGGAATCGACTTTTCGAAGAGAGCGCTCAAGAAAGCCGTCGAAAACTTACAAGCCAAGAAGCTAACTAATGTAGAGTTCAGGCTCTCAAGGGCAGATGAGCTTCCGTTCTCCGATGCGCGCTTTGATTTGGCGACAAGCAGGAGGGGCCCGGCGCTCGATACGAACGAGTCAATCAGGGAAGTTTACAGAGTACTCACGAAAGGCGGGCATGTTATGGTGCAGGGCATTGGGGAGAGTGACAAACAGAACTGGGTCCAGGTTTTCGGTAGGGGCCAAGTCTATCCGGCCATTGCAGAGTTCCATCCGGAGTTGAACGAGATGCTTACCAATGTAGGTTTCAAGGATGTCAGCATCGAAGAGTTCGAGGCGAACGAATATTTTGCAACCGTTCAAGACGTATTGTTAAGGCTAGAAGACTCGCCGATAGTGCCTGATTTCGACAGAGAGCTGGACAAGCATCAGATCCAAGAGCTTGTGAAACAGTTCACTACTCCAAAAGGAATCAGGACTAACTCGCACAGGGTCCTCATCAGAGCCACGAAATGACCTATCTCCCTAATTCTCGAACTTCTAGTAATACATGGCTAAACTAGCGGTCCCAGTCTGACCCGAACCCTAAGCATATTGAGCTCCAACGATTCGCATGGGTAGATTCGGAGGCGGATCATCAGGAATTATAAGGCATGGGTGTCATTTACTTCAAGAACCAGCTGGTATTCCTCACAGGGGCGAGTTCTATGACGATCGTGTTCTCTTCATTCTTCCATCCCTTTACCTCCCGCATATGATTCTTGAACGGTTCTGCGGAATCCCCATCCAAGATTTTCGTTTTGCACTCGATCATCACACCATGCTCTGTGTCCTCGTCATCGACAACATAGTCGCTTTGTTGTTCTTCTCTAGATTTGTCACCTTCTTAGCACGTCTGCTCGACGGGACGTAGAACTTGCCTCGCAGGCAGACGTAGCTGACAGGAACCGAGTGGGGCCATCCGTTCGGACTGATAGTTGATAATCTGCAAACGTCTTTTGAGAGAATGAGTTGCTTTTCGCGGTTGCCGAGAGCAAACTTCATGGGTCTACATACTCATGAATGGTTGTTAAGAAAACTCGCACGGGAAGGGAGAGTCTCCACAGATGGGGTGCGACAGACAGCTTATACAACCGCCATAAACTGGTAATGCTGTGCCCAGCGGCAGGAATTGCTCCTCACTGTTGTCCAAGTGTTTGACACATGCCTCCGGGCCTGGCGACACTGTCTGGATACACAGCTGGGACCATACTCTAGACCTTGCAAGGGCACTCGAGTCGGAATGCACGAAACGAAAATGTCCATCAATCGTCACGGTCCGCAAGTCCCCGGCGACGACGTATCCTCCATCAGGGACCTGTTGGACAGAGTAGGCTGCGCCGTACTGGCTGTTCTTGTCTACAAATGGGTCCGGAATCTGCACTCTGATTGGTCTGCCGATGGCGTTGGCGTTCTCGGCAGCATTCCTATTCCGAGGCGCTACTGTTCAGGCTGGAAATCTGGCGTTATCGGTCGTTGTCTCAGCGTTCGCACTTGTATTGGTGAGCCTGGTCAGTGCTCGATCTATGCTCGGAGAATTAGGCTGATGACAGTTAAAGATCTTAGGCCTTAGTTGGGCGAGCTGGTTGTCGAGGGCTGAAGAGGTGGCGTTTTGGGCCTGCGCACTCCTCGCACAACTAGGACCGTTGTAACAAGTCCTAGGACAATCACGACAGCTGAGATTCCAACGATTTGGAACGGTGAAAGTGTCAATGGGAGACTGTTAACCATCGGGGAAGTCACGGTGACAGGTATGGTTACCGATCTGTACTCTTTTCCGTAGTCGGGTTCGAAGTATCCTTTGCTGGCCGAGGTTGTAACGGTGATGTTGTAGGTGCCTGGTACTAGGCTTTGTGAGGCCGTGGCTGTCAGCGTTAGGGAGCCGGTTCTGAGTCCTCTAGGTATTGTAAGGTTGCCTGGGGCTATTGTGGCGGTGATCCCGGAGGGCGTGTTGATGCTGAAGTTGAATGAGTGTGCAAAGTTTGTCTCGAGAGTGAGTTGTGTGCTTCCGGTTGAGCCCTGAGTGAGTGAGAGTGGCGAGGCAGACGTCAGGTTCAACTCTCCCGCTATGTACAGGTCGGTGGTGGACCAGCGGTCTAGACCGGAACTTACAGCGGTGTTGTTGATGAAGCCGAATCCTTGGAAAGCGTCAGAATTCACTTTGACTGTTAGTGTCGCGTTTACGGGTGTTCCGGGATACAGGGTCACCGCTGCCGGCGTTAGGCTGATGCTGGTGTCATGCTTGAAGTTCCATGATACGTATCGTGGGTCGAGCTTCGTGCCGAGGGCGACTGGTCCCGTGAAGCCGTTGCAGCTTCTGAGGGTAACGTTACCACTCCAAGTGCTACCTGGCTTGACGAACAGGACAGTAGATCCCTGGAGGCTGAAGAGATTAGAATATGGACTCGTCACCGTGAAATCTGGATAAAGAATCGAAGAGACGGCAATCTGCCTGGTCCGCGTAAATGTCCCGTTGGTGGCCGTGAAGATGTACGTACCAGCACTTTCTGACTGACAGCCTGAAAATGACTGGAGAGTCAAGGTGACGTTTACCGATTCTCCAGCGTCAATCGTGACGTTACGGCCAGTGAACCCTTCAGAGAGGAGTAAACCACCAACGGCGTAGGGACTAGTGCGGTCGAATTCCAACGAGGTTGTTACCTTGCCAGCATATCCATTAACACTAGTAATTGTCGCGTTCACATTTTCCGGGGTCCCTGTGTTGATGATGAATTGAGGGGCTAGTGCGATGGTGAAGTATGAACCATTAAGTGTGACAGTAACAGTGATCGGCTGGCAAAGGAATTGATTGCCACAATACAAGGTTATTCCAGAGAGTCCCGCGGGAAAGATAGTGTAGTTTCCCGGCAACGTGCTCTGCGTGGCAGTAATGGTCATAGTGGCATTGGCAGTGGGTGACTGTGGTGACAGGTATACTCGGGACGGAGTAAACGATACAGAAAGATTGCTTGAATTGTCAGGCGGGTATAGGATATGGTAGGAGGGATTGAAGCCGCGTTCTAGTGTCAGGTTTCCTGTGAAGTTACCTTCGTAGAGGAAGGATGTGATCGTCAAATTGGTTTTCACGGATGATCCAGCCCCAACGATGACTCTCGTATCGTGTGGGGTGATACCGAACCCTGGATAACCAGGGGTCACGTTCACCGTTAGACTTGCAGAATAACTGCCGTGGTTCTGAATTGATAATCCTTGGGCGGTGATTGTGAGATTGTGGCAGCATCCGAGTGAGGGATAGTATAACGGGGTGTAGTATGTGTCGGCGATCACGAGGGTCGTGTTAATCGACTGGTTGGGGGAGACAGATAGTTCGGTGTTGACGAGATATGAAGTGAGGGTCCAGTTTTGACCAGTGGTGCTTAGGAAGAATGAATTGCCCAGTCCGGTTAAGCTAGTCAGGGTCACAGTGATGTTTGCGACAAAGCCAGGATGCACTATGAGGGTAGACGGTTGAGCTGTGAGCACGAAATCTGGAGTCGCAGTTGCAGCCTGGGATGTGGTCCCTGCCAGATTCCCGTTGGTCGGAATAGCCGAGTGAAGAGAGAGTAATACCAAGACGAACGTCAGTGTAATTGATGAGTGAAGCTTGGTCAACGTTTCCTATTATGGTACTGCGTTTCCTAAATCCCTTTGGGAAGAGAGCGAGACGGCTCAGCGAGCTATAGCCTAATGTCGTATTGCAGGGCCATCAGATGGCGGAAGCTCACAAAACTTTGGAGTCACACTTTCTGGGGAGGCTAGCTCTGTTGCCTGGGATGTAGCCGCTCTTATGTAGCTGCAAGCTCACGGTTCCAAGAAAACACACGATTTCCGAAAACCCGGTCAGCACGTTTGCCGGAGAGTAGTTCTATCGTGCACTCTTAGAGGCGTTGGAAAGCCTGCAGCCGAAAAGGATTAACACAATCTTCTCCAGGGGAGGGACCATGAATCAACAGAGCGCACTCTCAATTGGATTTAGAGAGTTCGATTCATCAGACTACGACCGGCTGACGGAAATTTACAACGCCAACTATCCAGATCAGCCACTAAGCATTGCCGAGCTGCGTTATCGAGACGAAAGTCTTGACAGGTCAAAGTATCTACTCAGACGACACGCCGTGCAAGACCGAGTGTCAGGCGAGACGATAGGTTTCGCGCGAATCTCTCATAGCCTCGATATGTTTCACCCAAGAAAGTTCTGGATAAACATCTACGTCGACCCGCGGCTGCATAAAAGAGGAGTTGGGAGCAAGATCTACGAGAAGCTGATGGAGGAATTGAGGGAGCTTGATGCGACAACGGTCTGGGCCATGAGCAAAGAGGAACTTCCGACACAATATCAGTTCTATCGAAAGCGAGGATTTGAGGAGAAGATGCGGGTCTGGGAGTCTCGCCTAGACACTAGATCGACGGAGCCCGAAAGATTCCGAGAATACACGGAGAAGGTGTCGAGGGAAGGGATAACACTCACGACTCTGGCGGAGGAAAGTAATCGAAACCCGGAAGCTCTGAGAAAGATCCACGAGCTTCTCATGGTGGTATGCGCAGACATGCCGAACATCACTCCCTTCACACCCATCTCCTTCGAGCAATGGGAGGCTTTCGAACTGAAGAGTCCGAGACACCTGCCGGAAGCCTACATGTTAGCCAAGCAAGGCTCTGACTATGTAGGACTGAGCTATTTTTGGAAAAGCGAGAAGGAGCCCAGGATCCTCAATCAAGGAGATACCGGGGTTAGACGAGAATATCGAGGAAGGGGTATAGCAATGGCGTTGAAGTTGAAAGGCATTGATTTTGCTAAAAGAAACGGCTATGATATGATCAAGACTTGGAACGCCTCCAACAATGCGCCAATGCTGGCGCTCAACACTCAACTCGGATTCAAGCGACAAGTGGGCTGGATCACCATGCAGAAAGATCTAACCCCTGAAAGCACCTAACCAGTCTCAAAGAAAGGGATGGACCTATCATGTTGCGACCGGAAGCTGACATCAGCTCTTTCGATTTCACCTTTGAGACTGGTTCGCCAAATCATTCTGCGATTTTCAGGTGAACTGGTCCAGTCCTGTTGACGGTTGGTCAATTTTCAGTTGAATGCCCATTGGTTCAAACGTCTGTTGAAGTGAGCTCGTCAGATTGCGGACATAATCATCAATGTTGACCTCTGTAGCAGTTGCCTGCGAGAATGGTTTTACGGTGAAGTATCGCCCCCGATGTTTGAATGGGCGGACCTTGACGAAGCCAACCTCCTCTCCCCGATGAATCCTCACGCCCCTGTCGAGTAGAAGAACGGCTGCCTGGTATGCCTGGGGTATGGCTCTCGCGGTCGACTTTTCGGCCGGGTCGTCCCTTATCTCGACTTTGTATTCTAGGTCCTTCAGAGGAACCTGGCCCTTCTTCAGTTTTTGGAGAGCCTCACTTACGACCGTCTGGACTCGTTCTTTTGCGCGTTCGAATTCTTGTGGGGAGCCTCGTCCCGCAGCCAAGACTTTGAGGCAGTCTTGGAATATGGTGAGGAAAAATCTTGGCGAGTTCGACTTGGCAATTGTTAGTCCTTTAATCTCGGGCTCGCCATTGGGAAGTACCCCGAAGTATGCCTTCATCGCGTTGCTAAGCACGCATACGTCGTATTTCCTGTCGTATGCTAGCTCCAGGTTGAACTTAGTCTTGACTTCTTGAATGAATTCTTTGACTTGTTCTTCTCGCGGACTGTCGAGGAAGACTGAGTCGGTGTCGCCGTACTTTGGGTTCAAGCCCTTTTCCTTCGCCATGTCGTAGGTGGATTGTAGAACGTAGCGGCCGTAGGCTGTGATCGCCTCGCCAAGCAGCGGGCTGGCCAAGCCGTGTATTCTGACTGTTACGCCGTAGGATGCGTTGAGGAGTAGTTTGAGGGCTTGGCTGGCGCCTATTGCTATTCTCCCATTAGGAGAATCTGGTGGCAGACTCTTGCTCAATGGCTTGAAGTGGTGAAGCCGGAGCTCGCGTAGGGCGCCGAGAATCGCGCTGTAGATGCCTCTGCGCTTTCGGCATATGTCATAGTCCAGGCCCGGGATGAGATTGTCCTGGCATTCGGGATGGGGACAGCGGACGGTCTCGTAGGAGAGATTGTAGATGTCGATGACCCCTGGGTAGAGGGATTCGAAGTCCAGGACGACCATGTTGAAGTAAGTTCCAGAGGCAGGTGTAATGGTTAGTGCGCCGGTGACCTGTTTTTTCTCGCTGCCGAGTCTGAGTTCGTCAGGGTTGGGAATGAGGACGTTGTGGGCTCGGTAGTAGCTGTGCAACATGCCACGGATCCATTCCGAGACTGCGTTTTTCCTGTAGGTTATTCGCAGAGGGAGATTGGTTAGACGACTGAGAAGCACTGCTCTATGATACTCCTCCTCAGACCAATCCTGCTCGGGCAGTCCGAGATTTTTGGGACCTACGTCGGGTACGGGTTGTATGGAATAGGCGTACAATTCTCGGAGGATTGATTCTTTCAGAGGATCCTTTCTAGAAATCCGAGTGACCAGATTTTTGAGGCGTGTCTCATCCTCGACTGTCAGTGTGGTCTGTGGGACCCAGCGGCCTTCTATCAGCTCGTGTAGGACCCCGAAGCGGAGTCCTTTGTCGTAAGCATAGCTGAGGGCGGGTGCAATCTCAACCTCCCAGCCTTCTGTATCTTTCCGCAGTCTGGTGGAGTATTCGACCTTGGCTAGGGTTCGTTCTTGTTCTGTGAAGAGGTCGAGCCTGTTGATGACCTTCTCATGTTGTGTGTCCTCGACAAGGTAGTAGGGCCGATAGTTTGGGTCGGACCATTTGAAGGAATGAAGATTATCGTTTCTGACGAAGGTCAGCGTGACCTTGCCGGTTTCATAGGCCGCGTTTGCTAACCACGCCGTCTCCAATGGTCCCTCTCCTGAATGTTGGGGCCTCTCCTTGTTCTCGGTTATCTTTCCTTTCTCACGAGGGGGACTCGAGACTTGCTGGCCGTTTTGAATCGAGAACGGCGTGTTCTAACCGAACGATATTAAAGGTCCTACATGTCATCAATAGGCATCGATTGAAGTCACGACGTCTGCCCTTCCTAATTCTTGTTGCTAGCGTACTCCTTATGCTGGTCCCATCTTCCATGTTCAAGGTGCTCGGTGAAACAACGGTTCCCACAACTTACAACCCAGCTGTGAGGGTCGGAGAATGGGCTAACTACACGATCACCGACTTTAACTGCGCGCCGTCATTGGAGGATCCGTCGTTCTGCCAATCTGAAGATGTCAGCTTGGGATTTGTGAACGAGACGGACCATTTCCAGTTGCGAGTAGTCGAGGTCGCTGGGACTTTGGTCACGCTGGAGTATACTCAGCTGCTGAAGAACATGACTGTAATACACAAGGGAATACTTGCGGACGTTAGTGCAGGGACGCTGAATGCGACAGTGATTGGGCAGGATGTGGAACTTGACTATCTTGTCATCGCGGGGAGATTGCCTGCACTCGCGAGCGTCTGGTCGACCCCTGGCACTACGATACTCCAATCATGGGAAACATTCCTCGATGTGTATAGGGTGATGAACAATCTCGGAATCAGATCGCATTTTTCGAAGGGCACCGATACGTTCTTTCTCTCTGACGACTATTCATGGGATCAAATAACCGGGATTCTCACGAAACATTCCCTCTCGCTGACAAGCTACGAGATTCTCGGGGACGCCACATCAGGGGAACAGTGGATTCAGACAAGACACATTGATTTTGACCTCGTCATAAGCGCTGGAGACTTCTGGCCTACTCCACCGCCCCATGCAGGCTTCAAGATGACGGCGAACCCCGTCAGCGTCGTGGCCGCTGAAGGTTCGACCTCCACCTCAACAATCAGCGTGTTCCGGGATTATGGTTGCCGGAGGAATGACTGCTGGGTATATTCCGGAACCATAGATCTCACAGCCGCCGCGTCGAGTAGTGAGCTCTCCTGTTCCCTCTTGCCCGGTGGCATGCCGATCTCCATCAACCAGGTTGGAACATCAAGTCCCGGACCGCAGACATCCACGCTCTCATGCACAGGTCTCCCTGGTCAATACGATGTCATTGTAACAGGCCTCTCGGACAACGTCAGCGAGACCGTGACCCTTTCAGTATCGATAGTTTCCCTCAGTGACAGCAACAACTATGCTGCAGCGGTGAGCGTAGGGCAGTGGGCCAAGTACTCCGTCCTATACTATTATTGCTGGTCGAGCGTCTACTATCAGTCCTCTTCCATTTGCCCAGCAGGATATGCTGGAAAGGGATCGATGAATGATACGGAATATTTCTTGCTCCGTGTGGCAGATGTCACGGGAACACTTGTCACGTTCCAGTACATCAACGTCTACAAGAACGGAACAAGAGTGGAGGAGAGTGTACAGGTGGATACTCGCGCCGGAAAGCTAGACATGGCAGTGATAGGCCAAGTTGCTCTTGCTAACTATCTACTACTCGCCGGAGACTTGCAAGCCGGCCAGCCCATCTGGGACAAGGCAGAGAGCTCAAGGATTAATCAGACCTCAACGCTGACAGTTCTCGGAACACCTAGGAGGATCAGCTATCTCAACTTCACGACAGGGTCACCCCAATACGGGTATGCTTGGGACGACTCGTCCGGCATGATCATCAGCCTCTCCTACTCAGCCTCAGCTTGGCAGTGGATGAATCCTAACATGTTTGAGGTTGCCGCAGTGAGCTTCGAGATAGGCCTGACCGACACTAACATTTGGCCGCACGCAGGTGAATCGCAGCCAGACTTTACAAGTGCCTCAAGTAACCTTCCGAGGACTGTGGCTGACAGCAACCGGACAAATGGCGCCCCTGTTCAGTCACCTTCTAATGCGTTGAGCCTCTCTCCTCTGCCAGTCTACGTCGGATTCGGAGTCGCATTCGTCATCGCCCTAGTCATCCTTGTAACTTCTAGAAGGCGAAGACCCATCGAAGCCGTTGGAGTCAGCAAATACTATACTGGTTTAGGGTGATATCTTCGTGATCTTTGACTACGACAAGTCGGACCTTGCAGCTAACAGAAGTCTTACTGATCTTCGGAAGGTCTTATCCCATAGCCCGCCGCACGCTGAATCGTTCTTTTAATCGCTATATGCCTCGGAGCACTCTTATTCGCGTGTAGGGCTCCCCTACCATTGTTAGATGTGTGACAGGAAAACTAGGAAGATTGGAATGTCAGCTCCTGCGTGGAAGACTGCGGAGCCAAAGACGCTTCCAGAGGCTCTCATAAGATAGCCGAGCCACAGGCCGAGCATGAAGGTGATGCCGACAAAGACAAGTAGGAATGGCGTGTAGTCGACTTGCAGATGAAACGAGGCGAAGATACAAGCCTGTAACAGATTGGAGATCGATGGGCTCAGGAACCTTTCGTACTTCTTCAAAAAGAGTCCTCTGAACCATAGCTCCTCCCTGAGCCCGTTCGACAACGTGAGAGCCAATATTGCTGGAGTAAGAGAGAGGAACTTCGCGAGAGAAATATTGCTGGGAAAAAATAGCTGTAAAAGCCCTGTCATGGTTAGGGAGTAGAATACTACGAACCCGAAAACTCCAATCGGCAAACCCTTTCGAACGCGATGGTGATCGATGAAGATTGAATCAAGATTCATTCCTGATCGTTTCGTCAAGATGACTATTGGAATCACTATGCTAACGGTGCTCACGAGCTGAGCCGCGACTGTGCCCTGAACGGTGGATGCGAACGGGTTTGTGAAAGTTGGGCTTTGATGAAGAATATTCGCCAGGAAGCTCTGGGTGAGGAAAATGTCTAGAGAGCCAGCGAACGCAAAAATTAAGAAGGCAAATGGTATCTCCCAATAGTTTCTCAGACCTAAGCTCCGCCTTGTGAAGATCGCGCAAGCCAAGAACAGGGTTGACAGTCCGAAGAGGAAAAACGCCTCTAAGATCTCTGGAAGTAAAGTTGCCGATCGATACGACACGGCAGCACCAAGAGAGAAGAAACAGACTACGAGCTTCGCGCGCCTGCTAACAGTATCCTGTCTCAGACTGGTGCTTTTCGTGATCAAGCCTTTCCTCTCGGAGCGGTTGTAAATACTGACTAATAGTTATTATATTATACTATCGGTCAGTTTGGCACATACTGAGTCAGTTTAATATTGTGCCTGGCCTTCTCTCAGGCAGAGAAGGTCACATGCCCAAGGTTGTTCCCGAATACAAGGAAACCGCCAAAAACCGGATTCTAGAGATTGCCCACAACATTTTCTCTAGAAAAGGTTACTACCAAACAACAATGGATGATATAGCCAGCAAAGTAGGCGTAAGCAAAGCTACGCTTTACATCTACTTCTCGAGCAAAGAAGAGCTGTTCAAGGGAATCTACCAGAACGCTCCCGAATCTCTCGAACAGATTTTTGCAGCGACCTTCGGAAAAGGCGGTGACGCGTTACAGAACGCAAGAGATTTCTTCGACAGAATGTTGAAGGAGTACGCTTCATACCCGGCCCTAGGCTTCGAGGTATTCTCCGAGGCTACTAGAAATGTTGCACTTCGGAAGACCTTGCGAGGAAACTATGATAGGTATGTCGAGAGCACGGCAAAATTACTCAATCAACAGACCCACGGAATGATCAGCCAATACTTCGACCCTAGATCTCTGGCGCAGTCTCTCATTGCTCTGTGGAATGGGATGGAGACGCTTCTGGTCGTTGGCTATCCCGTTTCCGAGGTGAAGAAAGCATGGCTAGACGCTTTCACGTCAATGTTCGGTCTGTTTAGACATCCTCAGAAATGATGAGATGGAACCGGATTCCAATTTACGAGAGAGTTGCTGCGGACTCATTACAAGCGAGATAGCCCGATAGTCTGTTTGATGGGAGGTTTTTTGTGGACAACTAGCACCTCACACCATTGGTGACGCATGAGCCGCAACCTGTCGCAGAAACTGATTCTAAGAATCGCTGACTGTTAGTCACTTTGAAAGACGGGTCGAATCAGGATGGTCATGCGGACCTGTCCGACCTGCGCGAACAATTCTTGTGAACAGTTTGTGGAAAGGTTCTGTGTTGATTCCCTGTGCAGAGAAAAATGCTTCAACTTTCTCCATATCTCTTCTCAGTAGGCGAGTCGCGTCAGGGTGGGTTATCAAGACTGCCTGCGATAGGTCGATCATGTAGGGGTCTTCCTTCCAGACAAGTATGTTGTACGGGCTTAGGTCTCCATGAACCAGTTGGGCTTGAAGCACTAGGTCCCGGGTGGCTCGGAGAATTTTCTTCGCCATAACCTCGTAGTCGACGTTCTCCGTTGTGTTCAGGGACGAGGCTGCTTCTCCGTTTTCTCCTATGAAACTCATGACAACAATGTTTTCGTAGAAAGAGACTGGGCGTGGTGCTGGGACTCTTGCTTTCTCTAGTCGAGATAGGTTCCTGAACTCTTTCTCGGAATTGATCGCTTCGGTTCTTAGGGTAATGTGTCGTTTGGCGTGTCGGTAGCGCCAGTCTCCGAAGAGGTATTGTTTTCTCTCGTGTTCTCTGAAGACTTTTGATGTGTGGACTTTGACTGCGAGTTCTCTTCCATCTGGTGCTAGTGCGTGTAGAACGAGGCCTTCTTTACCTTGCTTGACGGGGTGTTGGAGCTTCGCGATTACGCCATGGTTCATGAGACGGTAGATGGCCATTTGGGATCTTTCGTCTAGCGACAAAACACGGCGTATGCCTCCCTCCCGAACACCAATCTGGCCAAGCGGCGACGAATCTAAGGATTGCTGTCCACCCTTCGATAGAGTTGGAGCGCCTCGGTCAGCCGCCGTATCGATTCGGGAGTGTAGGGTTCGCATTGAAACATGACATGCTGCACTCCGAGTTCTGCATAGCCGCGCATTGCCACGGCGAGTTCCTTCGCTGTCCCCGTAAGGGGATTGTCGAAGAAACGCGGTTTCTTTGCTTGGAGTTCTGGGAACCAGAGACCAATTAGAGCGGTGATGCCAAGAGTCGAAGGGTCACGTCCCATTTCCTGGCATGCGGCCTTGACCTTGACGAGCCGATCGGTCATCGACTCGGGTTTGCCCATGTAGCCAGTGTTCCAAAGGTCAGCATACTTTGCGGTCAGCTTGAGCATGCGTGGACCTTCGCTTCCCACCATCAACGGTGGCCCTTCTGCCCGCGGACCAAGCGGCACATTCTCGCAGTTCTGCACCTGATAATAGCGTCCTGTGAAATCTACATGTCCCTCACTGAGGAGTGGCTTGATGATCTGCAGGGCTTCTTCGAAGCGGTCAGCGCGATAATCGAAGGGCATTCCGAAAGCCTGATACTCTGGCTCGTTCCATCCCGCACCGATACCCAGAATCAAACGACCATGGCTAATCTCGTCAACGGCCGTCGCCATCTTCGCAAGTATCGCTGGATTGCGGAAGGAATTGCAGGTCACCAGCGTGCCGATTTCCACGCGCCGCGTCGCTTCTGCCAGCGCTGCCAGCATGGTCCAGCATTCCCAAATTCCCCGAGTCGGTTCACCAGGATTGCGGTACAGGAAGTGGTCAGGGAGCCAGATGCTATCGAAGCCATCCTTTTCCGCCTGCTGCGCGACTGCGCGGATTGTATCATACGGACGCTTACTGTAGTTTTCCCGGTCGTTCGCTAGGAAGACCAATAGACCAATCTTCACGGCTTGCTCTCCATCGGGACGCAGCTCAGAGCTCAATAAGGTGTTGGGAAAGCGCGTCTCTAGGCCAAGCCATCGAGACTTTTGTTGGCTCGGTCATCCGCAGTTTAGAGGTTACTCCGTCTTTTGCTTCCGCTAAAATGTCTGGACACAGAATCAACGGGCAGTGGAGCCGCCTTTTTCAGCGCCGACGCGAAAGTCGTGCACTAGGGCCCTCAGACACTCTTCCGAACTCGCCATATTGTCTGTCGCATACTGTCGTGAGAGAGGGTGCTCTGAAGGATAAATAACGACCGATAACAATTCTGCATTGAGGAAGTGAATCTCGTGACTGCTGGAATTGGGGCAGATGAGGGGTCTGACTGGAAGAGGTTCATGAGAAAACATTGGGGCATCGTCGCCGTCTTCGCGGTGGCCGCAGTTCTCGCGTTCATAGGCGCGGTCTACGTGTTTCTCTGGTTCGTCGGAAACGCGCAATCGACAGGCCTGGTTCCTTCAAGCCTGGGCCTCTGGACACTCGGGAATCTCGTCTCGTTCATTGTGAACGCGATCTTCTGGGAGCTCCTCCTCATCGGAATACCCGTGGTGATAGCTGGAGTCATCGGTTGGCAATGGTGGAGAAGAATTCCTGATGAGAAATGGGGAGGGTACCACTTCAGTGGACGACGCAGGACGAGCGGTGGCGGTGGAGTGTCTCTGTTCTTCTTCCTAGCTTTCTGCATCAAAGTCTACCTAGATGGAAACTGGAATGTTCCCATTGCAAGCTGGACTCTGAACTACGTGGTGGACTCCATGATTCTAATCCTGATATGGACCGCAATCGTCATCGGAATCCCCGCAGCAATCGTCTCGGTCTGGTGGGTACGCCGCGAGATGAAGAAACCCTAGGATCAATTCACGCCTCGAAGCAGTTTGCGAATGTCTAGATTGGATCAATCCAGCATTAGCGTCCGCAAAGCGACGAGAGAGAGGATATTCTAGGAATAGTACGGGTTTCCAACACATCAATTCTTCCAAACGAGGATGAAGGTTTCGGCGAAGGCACAAGCTCTCCTTTCCACGAAGTCTCAAGACCAGAGGCCGTTTGGAATAAACCGAACATTGTCCATGGAGAGGAAGTCTTAGTTGGTGAGATGGGTGGGCGCATTGTCGGCTGCGTAACGATCCAGGACAGGGGAGCCGAAATCGAACTCGTCAACATTGACGTCCCACTCGAACTGCAAGGCAGAGGAATAGGCACGCTGCTAGTCCGGTCAGTCGAAGAGAGGGCAAGAAACGAAGGCAAACGAGCTGTCACATTAGGCACAAGCAGGAACGCGGAAGGTATAGCCTGGAAGTCACTACCGTGGTGGCAACACGTCGGCTGCAAGATCACCCATGAAGAGGAAAATGAGTGGACCCGTTCAATTGGACCCGGAGCCCGGGAAATACGAATGCGAAAAGACCTTGAGTGAAGTCACAGAAAAGTATGATTTGCGAGAAAATGAGCAAGCTCAGTCGAGGGCTATCGACTTGATCTTGCGCAGGGGAAAGTCGCGACCCACCTACTGAACGCTGCATGCGACAAGTTTTCCCGAGAAGGATTAGAATTCGCTGGGGCCTACCCGGTCAAAAAGCCAACCTCTGTAGCTTACAACTTTCCAGGACCACTGTCAATGTATCTCAAAGCAGGTTTCACCGAACACCGTGACGCAGACTGGTATTTGGTAGTACGGAAAAAGCTCGAAATGAAAGGCTAGGCTAACACTATGGTACAAACTAGCATTCTACGACTTGGCAGCTTTCTCTGCTTCTTTCAGAGCTAGTTCTTGGCGATGGTCGATCAGTTTCTGGCTTCTCTCCTGGTATAGGTTACACCAGTCACGTCCGGACACGAGGAGCTCAAACTGTTTCAGCTTGGGATGCAAACACCTGGCCCGGTCCAGCAAATCAGCGTTTAGAGGATCCTTCGACTCGAACCAAACACATGATAGACAATTTCCATGTTGCCAGGAAATGCTCTTCAGGCTTTTCTGCAGTTCAGACTCGTTGCCTTCCATGATGGGTTCCTAGAAGGGACTCGAATCGAACCATTATTAGCATTGTGAGTGCGGACGGAAATCACTCGGACGATTCAAGCACCGACGTTAACAGAACCAGCTTGTGATACGCGCGAAAGTCTGCCTTCCCCTGTTCTGTCTCATAATACGGCCAATACGGTTTCTGGAATTTTTCAAACAGACCCTTGGACTGGAAGAGGATAATCAGGTAACCGCTGCGTATACTTGAGGAACGATCCCTCAAGCCTCTTCGGTCAAATCGAAAAGGACTCCTTCTGATTGTTTCTGCTTGAGGTCCAAGCCCATTTGCTTCTTCAAATTTGTAAGCATCTTTGATGGGAAAATCCCGTTGACTATACTTCTTCGAGAGAGCTGATCCCTCAGAAACCTAGGACCATACGCTCACTAATATTTCCATTTGCGAACGGTCGCTCGGCGAAATCTGTTCCATGCATCGTTAAGAGATTCTACCCGAGCCCACGAGAAGCCTAAGAGCATTCAACGTTATCATCTCGTTGACGCTTGCCCGCGAGACGCTGCTTTGTGACCGCTAGACGTCTTGCATTTTCTAGAGAGGTCGTTATTGTCGCTTTGCTGGCTTTACCCAAGCTGCCAGGATCACTTGCTGGTCAGGGCGACCATGTCCTTGGCCAGCTCGTCCGGCTTCGTTACCATAGGATAATGACCTGACTCAATGACCTTGTAGGGACCCTCCAGCTTGCCCCACTTCCCAGCAAGTATCTCATCAACCGGGTCACCGCTGTCAGTGCAGAATATGTATTCACTCTTCAATGAGTCAAATTTCTCCGATAGAACGATTGGATCGGAAGCGAGTTTCTTCGGCCACGGCGTTCCCTTCGACAGCATCCACTTCCGGTCTGAACCCTTGACATCCTTACCAATCAAGTCAAGAACGACCTCGCCGAAGGGGATTGCCCAGCTGTCCGGCGGCGAAGGAAACTCATTCGGGGCAAAAGCACCCTGTGGAGTCCTCACCCTCTCCGGCCGGAAAGCGTCAAGATAGAGAACACTCCTCACCTTCTCATGCACGCGGTCGGCTACTGCTGCGGCTACCTTACCCGCAAAACTATGCCCGACCAATACGAAACCGTCAAGATCATTATACCTGATAACATTCAGAACGTCTTGGATAGCAGTCTCAATCCCAACATCTTTCGAGGCCAGGTGCACCCTCTCCCCCATACCCGTCAGAGTCACCGGATACACTATATGGCCACTTTTCTCAAGCAACGGATTGATTTTCTTCCAAGCCCATCCTCCCAGCCAAGCACCCGGCACAAGAACAAAAGTCGTCAAGTTGGAATCCTCAAGAACGAAGCTTGGACGTCGTCAAAAGTATTTTAACGCTTTCTAGGAACCAGGACCACTGATATTGGCACTGGTCAACCTCATGCAATAACTGTCTTCACGCTTAGAGATTCTAGGAATCTGCCAAGGTCCGACGTTTCCTCCTTCAACTGTGAAGAGACTCGGGGTGAAAGTCTTGAGAAGGGCATGACACGGACCTCGAGTTTATCCTTGTTTTGAACATGGGACCATACACCCTGGGCCCGGCCATCTACGAGCAGCACGGGCGAGACCCATCCCTGTGCTCGATAGATCTTTTTCTGATTCTTCTCATCAACAATGTTCCGATGAGACTTGTGTCCCAGGAGGAACGAGTCGAAGAAGGGAAGGAGGCGAACAACCGGCTCGTCAACCTCGGCCCTTTCTAGGTCAGCGAGATCCGATTGGAGGATGCCTTCCATCCTTCAACGTCAACTTGAGCTATGTTCTCAGCCTCGCGTGACCAGATCTGCTTTGCGTCACGGACGTACATGCCGGCCCACAGGGCAAAGTCTTGAAGTGTACTTGGCCCGAAAGCTTTGAGGTACTTGACGAGCAGCTCCCTCTCAGCCTGTGCAACTGGCATGTCTCTCCAGTCAGGGATCCACCGGTCCGCGCGCACCTGTGTTGACTCGTTCCCTACGTTTGGTCCAGAGCATAAGACGTGTCGTGCACTGATTATGTGGAAAAGCTGGCCGACGGGTAGTGACGCGCTTTCCACCTCGACCCATGGTACTGCCGTTTTGTTTCCCCAGCCGCCACCGGCCTTCGACTTCAGCCTATACCCGTAGGACATGTTCAGATGCTGAGCAAGCTCAGCCCGCGTGCGAGGCAGTTTCAAGATCTCCATCACAGCATCCAACAGTTTGTCAAGCGCCTGGCTGGGGCCAATACGGCGAATTGCCGAGTGAAGGTGATACACGGCCCTCCGTGTAGTTCCTCTCGCGAAGATAGCCAGCTCATCGGACGGCAGGAGAAACATCGTCCTCCGCATTGCCCAGGCCTTCACCAGGCTGTGATCCTTCCAGATTGCAGAGTCCAGGTCCCGAATTCTAGTCCCTTTGATCCTTGCCCAGAATGACATCTGAGCCGCCGAGAGTACCTGAGCCTGGGCCCCTGCAATGTCAGCAGCTACCGAAGATAATGCGGCTGCAGGCGCTCGTCTGGAGAGATGGTGCCGTGAGAGTCTGAATGCATCCACTTTTCTCCAAGAAATTTGAACTGGCTTTTGCTCTGACATATCACAAACGCTTACTCGAACTGTCGGATTGGAGTAGTATCTCTAATTTGACTTCTCATCCAGTCCTCTACAACGATGATCTCATTCACGACGCGCATCCTGACGCTCTGCACCCCATCGATCGGTCTCAGTCTCTCGGTGACCTTGTCAGCCGCGGCGAAGTTTTCGCATGATATTCCGAACGTGGAAATATCATAAAAATCCCGTTGACTATACTTCTTCGAGAAAGCCGATCCCTCAAAAACCTAGGACCATACCCTCACTAATATTTCCATTTTGCGAACCGTGTTCTTCTACGAAATGCTGTAAGGACGTTCTGCCAAGTCGGAAGGATTCCTCTTCTCGAGGGTATCCAATCCGCTCGGGCAATTACTAAAAAGCGAGTGACGTGCCTATGCCTCGGACATGACAGTTGTCCTGAAAGATCCTCTCACGCCCCGTCGCTTCAAGTGGTTAATCGCCATCGTTCTTCTTGTGACCGTGGTTGGTATCCCGGCAACGCTGTATTGGGCACTTCAGAGGAGCGACATGCATCTTCGATGGGATCTCGAAGCTAGATACGCGCAAGAATTCTATTTCCAATCTGACTATGCTGCGGGTCTGCTCAAGGGCGACGTCACTCCTCCGACCAACATCACCATTGGGACTGCATCGAACGAGCTGGCAGGAGCCACTGACGAACTCTACAATATCGAATATCTCGACACTTCTCATATCAACACGATCGACAGGATTACTACTGCTCTGGAAACACTGAATACCCAGGCGGCCCCGTATAGCTCACTAGATTACCTTCAGAGTCTGAATTCTACGCAGAGGAGTTTTCTGGCAACTCAGCTGCGATTACTCGGTCACAATATCGTCAACGCATACTGGAATTATGCGAACTTCACGGATACTAGCCCTGGGGTCGGTCCTCCCTTCTGGTACTCTGGACCATCCCCTCCAGATTCGCAGTTGCTTCAAGATGCAGTAAATGTAGCGCGTGGCATCCAGAGGAAATGACCAGATTCTCGAACGGCATTGAGAAAGCTCGCTCCGAGTACTATAGAAAACTGGCGGATCATTTTCTCGCCGAAGTCAATGTAAAACCCGTCTACCGGATTCTTGAAGCGGGATGCGGCAAGGGCCAACTAACCATTACACTACTCGAGAGACTGCCCACGACGACTAGTCTTGTGGCGTTGGATTCGTCAAGAGGTGACTACGAGGGCTCTCTCGACGCGTTGAGGTCAAGGCTTGGTACTCGTCCTAAACGCAAAGGTAGCATCGTTCAGTCCGACGTGCTGAATATCCAAGGGATAGGCGATAGGAGTGTTGATGTTGTCATTTCCAATGAGCTTCTCTGCGATCTGAAAAGTGAGAGGGAAGTCCTTTGTGAGATACAGTTCGCATAGTCTCAGCCTCAGCCCAGTACGAACAATACTTCCCCAGCCCGTGCGTCTATGATGTTGTCGATTGTCATCTTGTATTTGCGAACCGTTTGTTACACGGTCCTTCGTGGGCTGTGATTAATTCGCGTTACCCGAATCCATTGTCAATAGGGTTCTTTCGATTTGTTTTGTACCTTAGAAACCTTCGAGGGTTTCAGTCGTGAAAAAAGGATGGGACGAGTATTATTGCTGGACCTTGTGGCGGCAGCGCAATTCTTAACTCGATGAGGCTCATAGAGATTAGATCATGCAATCCGTTTCCAGCAAGTTGGAAGTCCGAGATGTGGCGTCTGGCCTATGGTTATGGCGTGTCGAGCATCCTCGCTGGAAGCCGGATGCCGATTGGGAGCCGGTAGTGACGTCAACATTCGTTGAGTCGGGCGGCGAGAGACTGGTTCTAGATCCGCTTGCCCCACCGGCAGATGCCACTGAAGTGTGGAAGCGGCTTGACGAGCGTCCACCGACGGCGGCAGTCGTTCTTCTCCCGGACCATGTTCGGGACATCGATAAGTTTGTGCGTAGGTACGGTGCACGTGCTTTCGGTCCAAGATTCTTCTTTCGTGATGATATCCCCGAGACCGAGCTGGAGCCAATCAGGCCTGACAGCATCCTTCCGGGAGGGCTCGTCGCCCTTTACGACGGACGGGGACGTGACGAGACACCTCTCTGGTTGCCCGAGCAGCGCGTGCTCGTTTTTGGCGACTCACTGACGGAACGGAGCGGTCAGCTTCGTGTCTGGGGGTCGCCGTCACACGAAAAACGAGTGCTGCCTGCACTCCGAGCAATGCTCGATCTTCCCTTCGAGCAAGTGATCATTTCACACGGGAAGCCTGTACATTCCCGCGCCGCTTTTGAGCGCGCGCTAGCGCTTCCGCCTTGGGAGGGCTAGCTTTCACTTGATGATTAATTCGCGCTACTCGTCATTCGCGCTGAGAATATGAGAGAATCCACATTCCTATGAATTTCCAATCTGCATGTCGTCTGGGACATCAAGGCAATCGGTAAATTCCCAACAACCTCAGTAGCCTCCTGTCCTATGCCGCATCTCTCGCTCTGGTCATTCGTGGTAGCCTAATAGTTTCAGACTTCCCTCTTCGATAAGTTGCTATCGAAAAACAGGCGAGGACCTATCAGGAGTCTGCGGCTTCTGCGGATTGAAAGGCTACTTCCTAGGCCACCAGATTGTGCCAGTAGCACCTGTTAACCAGGCGTTGCCTTGGTCTGCGCCTCAGCAGAAGCGCGTCCAAGTACCCCTAAACGAGATTTTCTGTAACGAGAGACTCCATACATCGTAATGATTCCGGCGGCTACTGCTACGCCAACAATCAGGATCGTCACGGGAAAGTTCTGGGGCGGCTGTCCTGTTTGGGCCGCGATAGGAACAGAGTGCGCGACGTATGTTGGATCATGTCTTCTCATAACCTGACCATGTGGGATATGATATTCTGTAGAGGAGTCTGGACGTTGAATAGTTCAGATCTGTAGTTGAGGGAATCCCGGCAATGTCAGGAAGTCTCTCTTTGATGACCTGTCTCTCGGTCCTTCTTTTGGAACGGTTTCTGCTATTTTTTCAGTAATTCGTGTTGACATTAGATGCTCTGTGTTTCTGCAGACCGCAGTTGTGGGAGCATTAGCCGCGGTTGTTGGTTTGACGATCTTCTCTCTCAGGAGAAGATCCAAGAGGACATCGGATGAGAGAAGTTAGTCTCCGGCGAAGATTGGCGAGAGCTAGACCATCTGATCAACGCAGAGACTACTTCAATGTCCGTGGAGACGCTTGGAAACCTCGACGCTTGGAATACCCTCTCGTTCGTGATGATCCGATGGACCCTAACCAGAAAAGACAAATTGATGCTGGCTAGGAGCGATGCCAACTCTACCACCTCTCCGACTCCCACCATAGAGCGTGAAAATCCTCCGGGACACACAATCCTTCACCTGTCCTTTCCCCAAGCCCATCCAACTACAACCCGGAAGACGGGCCCTCGCCCCACGGGGAACATTTTCGCCAGATTGGAAACTATTCCGGCCAGCCCAAAAGAGGAGGCTTGCCAAAACAAGTCTAAACCACGCTGAAAACATGCCAAAACCCCTGGAAAACCAATAGTCTCCTAATGGAATCTGAAGCAGGACCCCGGAAGGGGCACCCCGGCCAAGCCAGCCAATCCAAGCACAAACAAGCCCCGGAACAAGGCAAACAGCCCAGAATACTTTCACCCCTCACAGTTGGGCCCTGCTGCATGAGCCTGACATCTTTGGGACGGAGGACTCACCACAGATCCTCTGAACGGGTAAATTGCCTCGAAGCCATATCGTATCTTTATAGCTACTGAAGGTCGGAGTCGCCGCGCATGGTCTCAAGCGCAAGAGAACCCCAGAGCCATATTCTGAGCTGGCTGGCCAGGAAAGGCCGTGTGATTCTGTTCATTTTCGCCGGATTTCTCGTTGTACTCCCGTTCGTGCGTAATGCCCTCGCCACTTACCAGCCCTCCTCCAACACCTACCCTCCCCCAGCAGTGCCATCTTGGCTTGACACCGGAAGCAACGCCTGGATGCTGACGGCCGCTACCCTTGTGGGTTTGATGAGCCTGCCTGGGCTGGCAATCTTCTATGGTGGTCTTGCAAAGAAAAGGTTCATCCTGAATACCCTGTTTATGATATTCTACGCCTATGCTTCTGTTCTGGTGGTGTGGTTGCTCTTTGGATACAATTTTGGTTTCGGACCAGCGGGACTGAAGGCGGGTAACTATGGGATACTTGGAGTGCCTACTCCTTCTTTGGATGGTGGTTTCTTAGGTTCTCAGGCCACGATAGGTCCCAGCGGGGTGCTCGTCAATGTGCCCACTTCAACCATAGTCTTCTTTCAGTTTGTCTTTGCAGCCATTACACCCGGGCTGTTTGCTGGAGCCGTCATTGAGCGGGTCAGCTTCAAGGCCTGGATGATATTCGTACCAGTGTGGTCGCTATTGGTCTATAGCCCTCTTGCCTATTGGCTGTTCGCCGGGGGATGGCTGAACCAGCTTGGAGCGGTGGACTTCTCGGGAGGTTATGTGATCCATCTGTCCGCAGGAATAACCGCCCTAGCGGCTGCCCTGGCGGTGGGCCCAAGACTACCCTCGGATAGACGATCAAAGCCTCACAACATTACCTTCGTGTTCATTGGGGCGAGCATCCTTTGGCTTGGCTGGAACGGTTTCAACGGTGGTGACCCGTACGGGGCTACCGTTGACGCTGCTATAGCGGTTCTTAACACGGAGCTGGCTGCGGCGGCGAGCGTAATCGCGTGGATGATACTGGACATGCGGTTCAAGCACAAACCAACGCTTGTGGGTGCCACAACAGCCGCTGTTACTGGAATGGTGGCGATTACCCCGGCAGCGGGTTACGTCAATGGCTGGGGGGCTCTAGCAATCGGAATTGCCGCCGGAGTACTCCCCTGGATGGCGCTGAACAACCTGATGCCTAGGTTCAAGCTCGATGACGCCCTAGGTGTTTTCGGGGCTCACGGGGTGGCTGGGCTGACCGGTGGGCTGATGACGGGTATTCTTGCGGACCCTGCTGTTACCCAGTTCATTGCCCCAGGCCTTACGGGCGCCCTTTACGGAAACCCCGGCCTGTTGGGCATGCAGGCTTTCGCCGCGGGCGTGGTAATCGCGTATGTGTTCGGAGTGTCCTACGCCCTCCTCAAGGTGATAGGCAGATTCACGCCGTTACAGGAGAGCGAAGAGAAGTTGAAAGTGGGCGATGCTGCGATTCACGGCGAGATTGGGCTGGACTTGGAGGACTGAAGCCCAGCATACCCATTTCGTAAGTTGGTGACCTTAGGTCTCAGGACTAGACTATTGCCCCTGTCGCGTGGTTAGAGGCTTTGAATAGCCCTTCTTAGGGCTACGTCTAGGGCGCCGGATTGAAGAGCCCCACCGGGCCAAGAAAAGAATTCTTGAGAATCTCTTTCCGGAGTTTTTTCATGGCTTTTGCTGTTCGCCTTGTGTTTCAATGACTGCGGAAAGATGGCCATTGTGTAAGCTGATCTGATCGACCCCCTTCCGGCATTGGTTGCCGCGGCAATATGGGCTGTTAGCTCGGTTTACTACAGGGTCTTTCAGTCAAAGCTGAGTTTTCTTCAGCTCAACTTATTGAGGACAGCTTTTGCCTCGGTCGTTCTCCTCCCTCAATACTCTTTGGAGGTTTCCAAGGTTTCGGGTTTGCGATCCTCAGTGGGGTCATCAGCCTCGCGGTCGGGGACAGTTTGTTTCTCATTGCGATCAGGAAGATCGGTGCCTCAATTGCAGCGCCCGTAGTGTACACCTACGTGCTCTTTGTTCAGTTCTCCGCTCAGGTTGCTGGTGAGATTGTTCCGTTTGCGAACTTTCTGAGCGCAGCCTAGTCGTGTTGGGCGTATTGATTTTGTCGACGGGGAACGAGGGATTGCCGAAGAGCGGCGGGTCAAAACAACGTGGTAGGGACCTTACTCAAGAGACTTGCTTCGTTCCAACGAATTTCGTGATGTATTCGACGATCTGACCCTTGGACCAGTCTGGATGCTCCTCTTGGGCTTTGAAGGTCATCTGGACCAGCTTCTCCACGAACCCCTCCGGAAGATGCGTTAACTTTTCGTAGGGCGAGCTTTGGTCCAAGCCGGCCCTACCTGTGCCTAGCCTCGCTGAGCCCTTCTCTAGCGTGCGGCATCTGTGGCGTTTCGCCTCGTTCCAAGACCATGTGGAAAACCCACACTCCAAGCAGTCATAAGGTGGCGGTTTTTCGTCAATCTTTGGATCTCTTACGTCTGTGAAGGGAAATCTTCCCTCGGGAAAATAGCTCATCATCTGAGTTCTATGATACCTCTGTTTTACCGTTGAGGACAGAGTTAGGTTACGGAGAGCGACTAGGTTCTAAGTGAAAGAAAGTCAGGGTTTAGATTGCGGCGGGAAGAGGGTTCAAGTCCTAAGCAACTGACCCGTCGCTTGCCCGGTAACCTGTTTGGCCCAGCCTGCAATCATGTTGAGGACAGAGTTAGGTTACGGAGAGCGACTAGGTTCTAAGTGAAAGAAAGTCAGAGTTTAGATTGCGGCGGGAAGAGGGTTCAAGTCCTAAGCAACTGACCCGTCGCTTGCCCGGTAACCTGTTTGGCCCAGCCTGCAATCATGTTCGCGACTTCGATAAGGGTCTGGTGGTATGCTTCTTTTCATACCAGCATACCACCAGTCTCTTTAGGCCGGCCGGGATTGTGGAGGGGGTAGCCGAGGAATAGGAGACCTTGAGTGTCGAGCTCTGGCTCTTGGGCTGCGAGGATCGAAGCTGCATAGGCGCCAAGCGACAAGCCACCGATTATCAGACTGGCGGGTTTGAATCTCTCGGTGGATTCTTCTATTATTGTTCGATAGCCTAGCAATGTGGCCTCTTTTGGAATGGGAATTCTGAGTAGGGACCATAAGCCTCCTGTGTATGGAAAATTGAACTTGACAGTGAAGAAACCCCTCCCAGCCAGTTCCATGTGGAGACGGTTAATGAGGGGAATGTTCATTCCTCCTCCACTGCCTGGAGCCAGAATGATGCAGGACCGGTGGGTTTCCTCTGCTTTGGGGATACCGTACACCAGTCTTAACTTTCCCCGGCTTTTCCATTGAATTGTCTGTTCCTCCAGCCCCGCCGGGTCTTTCAAGACTAAGCCTGTGAGCCTGGATCATCATCAACAAAATATCCTTATCCCATTCAACGGTCAAGCCTCAGAGAATTGCAGACAGTTAAGGGTCAGCCGGCCGGTCTGCTTCTATGAGAACTAGGCCACCAAGCATTTGCTCTCTCAATACTGTGGGTCCAAAAATTTGCCCTATTTGACGCATGAGACTCTGATTGGTCGCCAAACGGTTGAATGTGGGGACTATCATTCGAAAGGGGTTCCCCCGAATCCTGTTGCGGATGAGAAGCCTTGCCAAAATTGGCATCCCAAACCGGACGTACAGCCCAACTAGCGTTCTTCTGGAAACCCCATCAGGCTTTCCGATGTCCACGATGCTGAGGCGGCCTGCGCCTTTCACGACCCTTGAGAACTCGCGTAGTGTGGGGCCTAGTTCTTTGACATCTCTCAGCGCAAAACACGTAAGGGTGCCGATGAAGGCGTCGTCCTTGAAGGGCAGGCTTTCCGCAACCCCTACTACCGGGTTAAATTCTGGTCCGAGATTTGATTTTGCAAACTGCAAGAGTTTGCCCGAAGGGTCTAGGCCGGCGACTTTCGCGAAGCCTTGTGAGATGAGGAGTCTGCTGGAGACGCCGGGTCCTGCGCCCGAGTCTAACACCCACTCTTCATGATCGGGGCTGAGGTTACTTATTGCTCTCCGGCGAAGCGGGCCTGCCAAGTTGAAGGATATTCTCTCGCTAATCGACTCGTACAGGGGAATGGATTCTTCAATCGCATTGACAACCTTCCTCCACTCGTCGCTAGCGTGGCCCATTCCACCTCCCCTCCCCTGAGCGGGTTCTTGAAAATCCAGTCCTTAAATAGCCGATTTCCCTAGTTTCTAGTGAATACGCTGGCCACCGGGCCGGCAGGGATTATGGAAAAATGGAAATGTCTGAAAACCTCGATAAGAGCTTCAACTTCTCCGAAGTCTTTCAGCTCGTCAAGAAATCTGTCAAGACCAGTCTGGGACGGCGAAGAGCTGGTCTTTTGCTGGGTCTCGCAGACCTTCCCGAGTACATAGGAGCCTTTCACCAGATGGGGTCCAACTTCATTGTGATGAACAGAGTCTTGCTGGAGCAAATCACGCATTTGGCGAAGGATAGGCGGCATCTAAACGCCTACGTCTACTACACTTTACTCCACGAGTACCTACACACACTCGGCTATGTGGACGAGGGGGAGGTTCGCAGGCTAACACGGCAGATTTGCGGACAGATCATGGGCCAGGATCATCCTGCGACACGGCTGGCGGTTGATGGTCCCGCTGTCATGTTTCCAGAGATAACTTTCCAGCAACATGGAGAGATGCGGACCAGAAGGCTTCCCAAGTTCGAGATCGTGCGTGAGTTTGAGAAGGAATACAAGAGCTACGTGGCCTAGAATTCCCGATCGTTCCCCTTCTTCTCTCCGAGAAACTTCAGGAATCCGTCCATTTTCCAGTAGGCATCTAGAAACTCTAGCCCTCTATGGGTTATCGAGTAAGACGTTTCCTCACCCGTCTGGATATTTGTTAGGCCCGCTGCGGCCAGGTCGGAGAGCGACTTCTTAACCCTGTCCACGGGAATGCCCACCGCGTAAGAGACCCTCGTTATCCTAGTAGGTCCTTTACGCTTCAACGCTTCCAATATTTCCGCGTAGATGTCGACCCGGGACCTCTTCGACACGTGGCCCATCTCAGATGGGTGGCCTGGGAAGTTCTGCCGTTTTCACGGGAGGCTGGGAGAATTCGGCATCAGGGTCCGCCTCAATCGTCTCCAAGTAGAGGACCTCACCTGTAATCCTGCATCCGGATTCAATACGGGCCGCTCGGATGTATAGGTTTCCGGCTCTGACTCCCTCCTCCAAAGTTGCAACGTCAGCGTAGACATCCTCCACTCGGGCCTTGTCCCGTATCCTGACTCGAGTCCCTACCAAAACCCCTCGAGCCTCGGACCTGCTTCCCAGTTCTATCGTGCCTGCCTTTGTCCCCTTAGCAGTGGTCAGCCGGCCGCCCACCTCAACTTTGTCCCGAGCCTCGATGAGGCCAGCCTCTACAACTCCACCGACTTCAAGGGACTGGAGCCTCAAGCTACCTCCCACTCTTGCCTTTCCGCCAATCTCAAGGTCCCGTTTCAGAGTGAGGTCTCCCGACACTTCCAAGCTTCCACCCACATCTACAGCCTCACCCTCACCATTTCCCGTGATTTCCACAGTTCCCCCAACGTCAATGGTTTCAAAGCTCAGGTTTCCCCGGCTCTCGAACCTTCCTCCAACTTCTATCCCCCCACCCTCTCCTCCCCGATCCAAAGTGACTGTTCCCCCAACATCAATGTCGCCAAACTTCAGCGGCCCGGCTGAGACGAAGGATCCCCCGACATCGACCTGTTTGGAAATCTCGCCCCCTCCCACTCGCGCGCTTCCGCCTACGTCCAGCGTTGCAATTTTGACCTGGCCTTCTACCGCCACCGCTCCTCCAACATCCACGTCTTCAACCTCTGCTGAGCCTTGGACCCTGAAAGCTCCACCGACATCTACTGTTCGAGCGGTTACGGAGCCGCCGATTTCCAACATCCCGCCCACGTCAAACTCTTCCGCTTTGGCAGATTTTCCAACGGAGAGGCGTGAGTCGACTTCCACGGACCGAGCCTCCAGGGAGCCGGCGACACGTAATTCTGAAGACTTTTCCACATCGACTTCAGTTTCGCAGGTCAGGTCTCCTAAGACTTCTATTCTTCCATTTTCACCGTTGAGTCTGCCGCAGCGCAGGCTTCCATGGAACTCCGCGTCGCCTTCACACATCACTTCCCCAGAAACGATGATTGGATCAGAACCCTCTTGCTCGACGCGTCCTTGTTTTCCAACCCTAAGGTTCCCCTCGACTCTTCCCAGCTTGAGGGTTGAACCTCTTGGAACAGTAACGTCGGCCGTGGCTAATCCCCTACTATCGGATGGCGAGCCTCAAGGGATTCGCGCTAAGCCATGTTCTTGATTCCAGGTTTTCTGGGTTCGAACTCTTGTGACAGTTCATTCATTTTCACCTTGGAAACGCAGTAGGTCAATGTTCCTTTTAACCGTCGTCCACGTCACGTGCTCACGTTACGTGACCACTAGAAATTCTCGATCTTGGCGAAAATCGTCGTCGGCCCCCAGAACCCTCGGTACTCCCTCGAAGAGGGAGGGTCTATCCTTTCTAAACTAGGCTCGGTCAGCCTTTGGCTTTCAGCGCTGCCAGGATTTCGCCGGGATGCTCTGCGGCCTTCACAGGGTCGAAAATCTTCTCGATGTTTCCCCTCTCATCAATTAGAAAGCTCACCCGACGTGCCATGGGAGCCTTGTCACTCAGCACTCCGTAGCTCTGGGTAATCTGTTTGTCCACATCGGCCACCAGCGGGAATGGGAGGTTGAACTTCTCGGTGAACTTCTTATGGGATTCGACATCGTCTACACTGACGCCGAGAATCTCCGCACCGCTATCCTTAATCTTCTGGTAGATATCTCTGAAACCGCAGCTCTCCACGGTGCACCCAGGAGTATCATCTTTGGGATAGAAGTATAGCACAACCTTCCTTCCACGAAAATCGCTCAGACGAATAGTCTCGCCAGAGGTTATCGCAGCTTTGAAGTCAGGAGCTGGCTTACCTACTTCTGGACGTGAAACTGTTTGCATGGCTTCTTCCCTAATAGGCTCCTCGATTTATGGCCATCGCAAGGGCCGTCACCCTCGGGAGTAGCTCCACAGATCTCTCCCTATCCTCTATCTCTGAAGGCGGAGGCGAAGAGTTCCTGAGTTGGATCTATCCGCAGCCACTGGTGTTGCCGCAGTTGAGGCACTTGTAGCAAGACCCGGCTCTTACCATTATCATACCGCAGTTGTCGCAGGGTGGGGCGTCGGATTGTGGGTCGAAGGTGACCATGTCGGGATCGAGGCGGGCCGGGTTCCCTGTCTGTGTGCTCGGTTCGGAGTGTTTTCGGACAACCGGCTCCGCGAGTCTTGTCTGCGTTTCCCGGTTCGCCTCGTTTGTCCTGGTCAAGCCGATGGCATCCTGGTCCTCGCTGGATAGGAATCGAAGCCCTAGCCACCTGAATAGATAGTCTACAACGGAGGTGGCGATGCGGATTTCCGGGTTGTTGGTGAAGCCTGAAGGCTCGAACCTGGTGTGGTTGAACTTGTTGACCAGGACCTTCAATGGGACTCCGTACTGAAGGGCCAGGGATATGGATATGGAGAAGGAGTCCATCAGCCCGGCGATAGTGCTGCCCTCTTTGGACATCTTCACGAAAATCTCACCGGGGGTTCCGTCGCTGTAGAGGCCGACTGTGATGTATCCTTCACTTCCGTTTATGGTGAACTTGTGGGTAACCGCTTGTCTCTCGTCCGGAAGCTTCTTTCGCAGAGGCTTGTAGACCACCTCGGCGGGCTTCAACTCCTTCTCTTTCTCCTTGCTCGTCGTGAGTGGTTGTGTTCTCTTCGACCCGTCCCGGTAGATGGCGATGGCTTTCAGCCCCGCCTTCCAGGCCGTGATGTACGTCTCAACAATCTCTTCGACTGAGACGTCGTTGGGCATGTTTACGGTCTTGGAGATGGCTCCGGAGACAAAGGGCTGGACAGCGGCCATCATTTTCACGTGTCCCATGTAGTGAATGCTCCGTGAGCCTTTTGCTGGTTTGAAGGCGCAGTCGAACACGGGCAAATGGTCAGGTTTGAGGTGTGGAGCACCCTCTATCGTGTCATGGCCCTCCAAGTATTCCAGAATCTCATCGGCTTTGCTCTTGGAATAGCCGAGCCTGATGAGAGCCTCGGGAACGGTGTTGTTGATGATCTTGATCATTCCTCCGCCGACCAGCCACTTGTACTTGACAAGGGCTATGTCGGGTTCAATGCCGGTGGTGTCGCAGTCCATCATGAAGGCGATGGTGCCTGTTGGGGCTATGACGGATATTTGGCCGTTCTTGAAGCCGAAACGCTCGCCTAGGGAGAGTGCATCATCCCAGGACTTGGCGGCCGCGTCCCAGAGTTCCTTTGTCACGCCTGATTGCGGAATCTTGTAAGCGTGGGTGCGGTGCATGTCGACTACGTTGAGGAAGGGTTTTTCGTTGGCACTGTATCCTCTGAAGGGTCCAAGCCTCTTAGCAATCAGGCTGGATAGGGCGTAGGCGTGGCCGGACATGAGGGCTGATATGGCCGCGGCGTAGTTCCGTCCCTCATCACTATCGTAGGGTAGTCCTCTGGCCATCAACAAGGCACCGAGGTTGGCGTAGCCGATACCCAGGGGCCTGTAATCGTGACTGTTCTTCTCGATGGCCGGTGTTGGATAGCTGGCATTGTCGACGAGGATTTCCTGGGCGGTGATGATTATTCCCACGGTGTGCTCGAAGGACCTGACGTCGAACTCTCCGTTTGGGGTCCTGAACTTCATCAGGTTAAGGCTGGCCAGGTTACAGGCGGAATCGTCTAGAAACATATACTCGGAGCAGGGGTTGGATGCGTTGATCCGGCCGCTCACAGGGCACGGATGCCACTTGTTGACCGTAGTGTCGAACTGTATTCCTGGGTCCCCGCAAACATAGGCAGCCTCACCCATCTGCCGCATAAGGTCCCGGGCCTTGTAAGTGTCAGCCACCTGGTGGTTTGTGATGTACCGGGTCTTCCATTCCTTATCCTCGACGACCGCGTGCATGAACTCGTCAGTCACCCTTACACTGTGGTTGGCGTTCTGGAAGAACACTGAACCGTACGCTTCTCCATCCACAGCGGCATCGTAGCCCGCGTCGATTAGGGCCCAGGCCTTCTTCTCCTCGTTAGCCTTGGACCATATGAACTCGACAATGTCGGGATGGTCAGCGTTTAGAATAACCATCTTCGCGGCCCGGCGGGTTCTACCACCGGATTTTATGACACCGGCGAAAGCGTCGAATCCTTTCATGAAGGATACGGGCCCACTGGCCTTGCCGCCCGTGGACAGGTGTTCTTTGGACGAGCGGAGGTTGGACAGGTTGGAGCCTGTTCCTGACCCGTACTTGAACAGCATGCCCTCGGTCACGGCCAGCTGCATTATGGACCTCATGTCGTCCTTGACAGAGTTGATGAAACAGGCTGAGCACTGGGGTCTATCCTCGACCCCTACGTTAAACCAGACGGGGCTGTTGAAGGCTGCCAGTTGGTATAGGAGGGTGTGGAGTAGCTCTGCCTCGAATACGGCGGCCTCATCCTCATCCAAGAAGTATTTTCCTTGGCGCCCCCACTTGGCAACGGTCCCTGCCACCCGGCCTATCAATTGTTTGACGCTGGTTTCTCGTTCAGGTGTTCCAAGTCGTCCCCTGAAATATTTCGAGGCGACAATGTTGGTGGCTGTCTGGGACCAGAACGATGGGACCTCTACACTCCGCTGCTGGAAAATCACCTGGCCCTTATGGTCGGTGATGGTCGCGTCTCTCTTCTCCCATTTCACAGTATCATAGGGGTCGACTTCAGACCTGGTGTAGTGCCGCTTGTAGCGGAATTCCCCCGGGGGAACCTTCGGTATTTGTTGGATTTCCATTTCTTCTAACCTTTCTCCCTCATCTCATTTTAGGGATGAGAACCGGGAAGTGTCTAAACACCATCGCCGGTGCATTAAGGAGTTTTGTACTGTTTCGTATAAAAACGTGTAGTGCGCCCTGGGAGGCCACTCATAGCCCATGCCGTGTCGAAATCAATGGTTTTAGAAAGCTCTACTCTTTCAGACTGACGAGGACCCCGTCCCTGAGGGGAAGGATTACCGTCGACATTCCTGGAAAACCTGAGACTTCCTTGTTGAACCTAATCATTGCCCGAGTTGCAGCTGACGTCCCACCCTTAGCCACGTCTCCACCCCAGAGGGCGTTATCAGCGACGAACAAGCCCCCCTTCCTGAGCAATCTCTGACACTCCTTGAAGGCAGCCGGGTAGATCTCCTTGTCAGAGTCAAGAAAAACCAAGTCGTATTCATCCTTTAGAGATGGTAGAACCTTGAGGGCGTCTCCCCTGACGACTTTTATCACATTTTTGAGCCCGGCTTCGGCAATATTCTTCTCAGCTTCGTCGGCCCGTGCAGGGTCCATCTCAATAGTAGTCACGCTTCCTCTTCGAGAAGACACGGCTCTTCCCAGCCATATTCCCGAATAGCCGATTGCGGTCCCAACCTCCAGGACACTCTTGCTCTGGCTTGCCCGAGCTAAGTTGTAGAGGAAACGGCCTACCAGGGGCCCGATGATTGGAACATCCCGAGACTCTGCTGATTCTTCCATCCTCTCAAGAAGACGGTCTCGGGGAGGGGCTAGCCGGTAGAGGTAATCATCGATGTGATCGTAGGTTATTCCCATGCCTGTTTCGAAACTAGGTCCGAGAGCTAAATAATCCTTGGGATCTCTCTTCACAGAATGTTCTGAGTTATGTTGAATGACCTTGTCTGCGAATGGTCGACCGTGTAGCCGAAGAACAGCAAGTTGTACACGTCGTAGCTGACTGTGAAGCGGATCTCATGGTCGGCCGGAGTGATAAAGGTGAAAAGGCTGGTGACTTGAACCGCATCGTTCAGACTGCTGGCCGCGTCGAAGCCAGTGAATTTTCCATTGTAGTTATCCTCAATTGTTAAGCCGGTTACTTTGACGCTGAAGCTTTTGACGAAGGAACTGTTGATGGTCTCGTTCAGCTTACTGATTACTATCGAATAGGTTGTGGGGGGGCTAACCTCCCTGGCATACGTGAGGTTGGCGATAGAGAATCCGAGGAACAGCGACCCTGAGCCAGCTTTCTCGAACTCTACCCAGAACCCGCGGTTTGAGAATTGTCCCGGCTGGACATACTTTGTCCCGATCACGGGCATCGCCGGGGGGCTTGTAAGCTGCCAGACTGCCAAAGTCACGATGACAATCAAGACAGCGGAGATTGCGATTTTGGCTTTCGGTCCCAAGCCTCGATAACCTACTGAATTATGGCCCTCTGGTTTTTAGGTATGTTACTCAATGATTTTTCACTTAGTTACATCAAAATGGTATATGCTCCAAGGGATGATTATCCGGGGCTTTTGAACAATGGGCCGCGGAGCACGACCAATGCTTCTTTGGTACGTATGGACACGCCTGGTAGATGGGGCTTGGCACAAACTGGAGGACATATCTAAACAGCTCCGAATCCCGAAGAACGCCGTGTCCTGGGCAGCCCACTATCTCTCTGAGCATGACCTTGCTGAGCTAGGGGAAGAGGGGCTAATTCGGCTCCACCACTCCCATCCCCGTTTTGAGGAAGTCATCAAGACGCTTCCCCTAATAGAAGCGAAAAACAGCGGAAGCAGCTGAGTCCCAGCCTCACATTTGGCTAGCATCGTTAGACTATTCGAGACCCGGCTTAGGGTCGCAGCCTCTTATGGGACAATCCTTCGCCGGCCTACGGAAATCCTCAGGCTGAGTTAAGGCCAACGCTGCACTCTGGGCTGGAGGCGATCTCAGAAAAAGAAGGAGCCTGCTCAACTGAGGGGAAATCGGCTAGTACGCATCTCTAGAGCACTGGAACTTCCGAGGTCTTCCCTGGCGGTAGGCCGATCTGACTCATTACACTGCCCAGGTCGTAGAACAGCCTCTCCTCAAGAATCTCCCCGTTCTTCCAGTGGGCTACGGTGCAGAACTCGACTTCGAACTTCTTGTTGGTGGCGGGGATTGTTCTACCCTCAGGGCTTTTCATAGGTCCCTTCATGGTGCCTGCGAATCTGGCCACGGAACAAGTGTAGTCTCCCTCGCCGAAGAAGATCTTGTAGGGACGGTTCTCGACCCGGTTATCAGGGAATGTCTTGAAAAACTCGACAGCTTCACTATGGTGAGAATGTCTTCCTCTCGTAGGTTCAAGCTGGCCAGGCCAGTAGACGGCTACGTTTTCCGCGTGACGTTTCTTGAACGTCTCCCACTCCTGCTTATTCCAAGCATCGTCTAAGGTCTGCATCAACCGCATGTTTTCTTCAACACCCATTTACCGATTCACCTCCTTGAAAGTCTTTGAGACCAGACTGCCTCGCTGGACATGTCCATCCAACTGGCCACGTTCAGAACATAGTGTTGCTGTTCGCAGATTTTTCCGGTATCGGTTGTGCAACATCCCAGTGTTCGACGATCTTTCCATTGTCAAGCCGGAACACGTCCATGACGGCCGAGCCTCGGTCGTCCGGAGTGAGCTTTAGGTAACTGTGGACGGCGACAAGATTTGCCTCGGCGATCAGCCTCTTGAAGTCGAAGTGTAGCTTGGGGTTTACTTTCACCCATCCCTCGACAGCTGCGACGAAGGCTTGTGGCCCGTCACCAAAACCCGGGTTGTGTTGCCGGTAGACTCTGCCCAAGTACTTGGACGCTGCTTCGGCGGGTTTCTTCTGGTTGAAGGCTAAGTCGTAGAACTCCTTCACGGACTTCTTGTTTGTTGTTAAGTCAGTCATTTCCGTCTCCATTCTACCATTACCGGATGTTTCTGCGAAGGTTTGGGGTCTTATGAGTTTCGGAAATACTGAACGGCCAAGCATGATGCACGCATTTGGAGGCGACGGAGCGGCCCTAGGGTCTTAAGAGCAAGTCCAACCGTGACTAGCGAAGATTGGACAAGCTGATTTCTGGCATCCACCACGTTACCGCGATTGCTGGAGACCCGCAGGCAAACATAGACTTCTACGCTGGAATTCTGGGCTTGCGCATGGTGAAGCTGACTGTAAACTATGATGACCCGACCACGTACCACCTCTACTACGGAGATGAGGTTGGACATCCCGGAACAATCCTGACATTCTTCCCCTGGCCAAACGCGCCTCGAGGAAGGCTTGGCACGGGCCAGTTGACATCAACCTCGTTCTCGATTCCAGAAAAGTCGTTGCCGTACTGGATGAGCCGATTCCGGGACAACAAGGTTGGTTTTGAAGGCCCCGTAAGTCGTTTTGACGAGGAAGTCCTTTCTTTCCAGGACCCGGACGGACTCCGGCTCGAACTTGTTCAACACGATTATCTCGAGAAGCGTACGGGATGGAAGGACGGCCCGGTTCCCTTGGACTATGAGATTCGAGGGTTTTACGGAGTGGGTCTCTCCGAGGAGGGGTACGAACAGACGGCCTCCTTGCTGACTGATACTCTACGCTTCCGTAAGATGGCAGAGGAGGATAACCGGTTCCGGTACGAAGTGGGGGACGGAGGCCCAGGAAGCTTCGTTGACGTCATCCGCAAACCTGACACAGCCCGTGGGCTCATCAGCGTGGGAACTGTTCACCATGTGGCCTGGCGGACTCCCGATGACCAGCAACACATGGCCTGGCGTCAAAGCCTTGCTAGCCTAGGCCTGAACGTGACCCCGATCGTCGACAGGAAATATTTCCACTCCATCTACTTCCGGGAACCAGGCGGTGTCTTGTTTGAAGTGGCCACCGACAACCCTGGGTTTACAGTAGACCAACCGGTTGGAGAGCTCGGCACACGTCTCATGTTGCCGCCTTGGCTGGAACCTGAGAGGACTGGGCTGGAGCAGGCCTTGCCCCGTGTACGCCTGCCGAAAATTGTCCCCGCACAGTGAATATGCAAGAAAAAAAGCTGGGCTTCGTGCACAGGTTTCTTCCCGGCTCCCAGACAGCGCCTCGGATGATGATGCTGCTGTTGCATGGGACTGGTGGAGACGAGGAGGATATGTTGCCGCTGGGCCGTCAGTTGGCCCCGGACGCTGATCTGCTAAGCCCGCGGGGTAAAGTGTTGGAGAACGGAATGCCAAGGTTCTTTCGCCGGTTTTCTGAAGGGGTCTTCGACGAGGAGGATGTCAAGCTGCGGGCAGGCGAACTGGCCGAGTTTGTTCGAGAAGCATCCCTTGCCTATGGTTTCCATGGAAATAGTGTAGTGGGTGTGGGTTATTCTAATGGGGCCAACATTGCCGCAGCCCTACACTTCTTGCATCCCAGGGTACTTGTCGGGAGCGCTCTCTTCCGGCCCATGGTGCCGCTCGTGCCGGACCCGTTGCCGGACCTCTCGGGCGTTCGTGTCTTCGTATCGTCGGGATTACAAGACCCTGTTGTTCCGAGAAGGGAGAACGAGAGGCTGGTTAACCTGCTAAGGAAGACTGGGGCGACTGTCACAGTTCGATGGGCGAATGCAGGCCATGAGATAGGCGAGGGCGAGACCCGGCCGGCACGAGAATGGCTCCTATCCTCCTTTCCGAGACAACGTGGGACAAATACATATCCGGAAAAACGTTCACCTTCCAGAAGTGGAACACCTGCGCATTAGAAATAGTGACTTCCTGCATTGAATGCAGCTCCGTCCACTACAATTCGCGTTCACCGTAACCGGTTAACGCCTTGCTTGGTTGAACTGCGCATATCTGGGACCATCTCAACTTCTTGAAGTCATCTGAGTGTAAGATGGAAAGAGAGAGACTACTCGAGCTGAAGCGCCAAGTGGACAATGCGATAAGGCAGGAGAGGCATGCTCGTGATTGGGAGATCAAGAGAGAACTTGTGGACGAGATAGACTCAGAGCTTGCAGTAAAGATGTGGGAGACTTCCAATGAGCTAACGGCCCTTGACGAGGAGGAAGAACAACTCAAGAGCACTCTCATGGGATACCTTTCGAGTCTGAGTGGAAAGTTAGCCGCAGAGATACAGAAGTCGAACCACGGGCAGCCGGGAGCTTGGAAACATACGCTTGGCCAAGGCAAGCAAAGGGTCGACAGCTTCGAGTAGAGCAAAGTCCACCGAGTCGCTGTCCAAACAATAGTAGGGCCAGTATTGTCCCAGTCCTAGTTCCCATTCGCCGACTATCCTTCAAATTTTCTGGTCTATGACTTCGACTGAAGTTTGCTCAAGCCTCTAGGCTTCGAGTCGTGGACATCAGGAAGCACTGAAACCTCGATTCAGGCCGGAGGCACATGGTACGTGCAGGCTCAAGTCTTAATATCGAGGCTTTTCGCCGGCCCAGGCCGGGCCTTTCGGAGGCCGTGTTTAGGTGCTAGTAAATCTCGGGGTCACATATAAGAAAGCCCCACTGGCCACTCTCGACGCTCTCACACTCCGCGACCCGAACCGATTCTACCAGATAATCAGGACTCTACCCTCGATCAAAGGGTCAGTTCTTCTCCAGACCTGTAACAGGGTGGAATTTTATCTAGACACTGACAGTGGAGAAGATGTTGCCGGCAAAGTTCTCTGGCACTGGGCCCTGGAAACGCGGTTCAAGCTGAGTGAGCTGGCTCGCCTTGTCGAGGTGAGGAAAGGCGACGAAGCAGTAGACCATCTGGTGAGATTAGGCGCGGGCCTCGAATCCATGCTTGTAGGGGAGAGCCAGATTCTCGGCCAGTTGAAGAATGCTCTCGCAGATGCGCGCTCGCTGGGAACTACTAGCCAGTTACTGTCAAGCACAATCGAGAGGTCCGCCTCAGCTGGTACCAAGGTACGCGAACAAACAGGCATTGGGAGAGGCGCGGTATCCCTAGGCTCGGCTGCAGTCCGCCTGGCCGAAGAGACCCTTGGAAACCCTGAGAACTGGCAGATTCTCCTGATTGGGACAGGGCACGTGGGCATGCTAGCCGTTAAAGCACTGAAGGCCAGGAATGTCAACAACATCCTAGTTACTGGCAGGACCAGACAGAGAACAGAATCCTTCTGCCGCACCTACGGAGGCGTACCAGTCGATTTTCAAGAAACCCGGGCGAGAATATCCTCGCTGGACCTGGTGATGGTTGCCACCGGGGCCAAAGACTACCTGATTACCGGGAATATGATCGGCTCCCGAGCCAAGTCTAAGCTGATGATTCTAGACCTTTCAAACCCCCGAAACGTTTCACCTGAAGTTCAAGACATTCCAGGCGTCATCTTGAAGACCATAGATGACCTCCGGGGAATAGCCGAGGAATCAATTGCGAAGCGGAAGAAACTCGTCGAACAAGCAGAGCCTCTAGTACGGGAAAAAGTAGAGGGAATAATCAGCCTACTCCGCCGAGAGAAAGCAGAACCAATCGTATCCGACATCTACCGGCGCGCCGACGCGATTCGCACCGAGGAACTAGGAAAGGCGCTGTCAAGGTTGAGCCTCACTCCAGACCAGGAACAGGTCTTGGAAGATATGAGCCAGTCCATCGTCGAGAAACTTCTCGCTCCCCCCGTGGTTCACCTTCGCCGGGCCGCTGAGAAAGGGGACCGTGAACTGTTAACTGTGGCGGGCCAGATTTTCAGGGGAGAGTAGACAGACGAGCTTCCCCTCCCTTCGTATGAGAAGGCTCCGAAGAACACCGTTACTAAGAGAACTAATTCGCGAAGTAGGGGTCACGCGTTCTGACCTCATACAACCGCTCTTCGTAGAAGAAGGGTTGACGTTGGACGCGCAGATTCCTTCCATGCCGGGGCAGAAACGACTCGCATCATCATCCCTGCAGCGAGAAACTTCGAACCTGCAAGACCGGGGAGTAAGGTCGATAATTCTCTTCGGAATTCCACGTGTCAAAGATGATACGGGGTCCTCGGCCTCGGACCAGAACGGGGTTGTTCAGAAGGCCTTGGAGGAGACAAAGGACCAGTTTGGCGATCAAGTCGTCGTGTTTACCGATGTTTGCATGTGCCAGTACACCAGCCACGGCCACTGTGGCATAGTTCGCGATGGAATAATCGAGAACGATGAGACTCTGAAGCGTTTGGGGGAGATTGCGGTTAGCCACGCCCGGGCTGGAGCAGACGCTGTTGCGCCTTCGGCGATGATAGATGGCCAGGTCAAAGAGGTTAGAACTGCACTGGATGATGCGGGCTTCAAGGAGGTGGCTATACTGGGCTATTCGGCGAAGCACGCCTCTTCATTCTTCAGCCCGTTCCGGGAAGCAGCCTTCTCCTCTCCGACGTTTGGAGACAGGCGAACATACCAGATGGACTATTCCAACCCTGAAGAGGCATTGAGAGAAATCGCATTGGACGTGGCTGAGGGGGCGGACATGATCATGGTCAAGCCGGCCCTGGCCTATCTGGACCTGATTCACAGGGCTAAGGTGAGGTTCCAGATGCCGACGGCCGCGTACAATGTTAGCGGAGAATTCTCCATGGTTAAAGCGGCAGCCCGGGAGGGATGGATAGACGAGAAATCCGTTGTGCTCGAGATTCTGACGGCGATAAAACGGGCGGGTGCTGACATGATCATCACCTACCACGCAGGGGAAGCGGCCGAATGGCTCCCAGGCTAGCTTCCAGGTCTCAACAGCTCTACAGGCGGGCAAGAGACCTAATCCCCGGGGGCGTCAACAGCCCCGTCAGAGCCTACCCTCCCTACCCACTATTCGTCAGCTCGGCAAGGGGAAGCAGGTTCCGAACAGTCGACGGTGAAGAGTACCTGGACTACTGCATGGGCTACGGAGCGCTTCTTGACGGCCACGCATATTCCGAGACTCTAGATGCCGTCAAAGCTGCCATTGACAAAGGCACGATCTTTGGTCAGCCAACGGAGATGGAGGTCGAACTGGCAAGCCTCATCTCAAGCCTCGTCCCCTCCATCCAGATGGTACGCCTCGTCAACTCGGGAACCGAAGCTACCATGCACTCCCTCCGCCTAGCCCGGGCCTTCACCGGCAAGAGAAAGACTTTGAAATTCGAAGGCGGGTTTCACGGGTCCCACGACGACGTGCTCGCCACCGCAGGCTCAGGCGCCTCCATACTGGGAATACCTAGCAGCGCAGGAGTACCCAGAGACGCTGCAAAGAACACGCTGGTGGCTAGATACAATGATGAGAAGACTGCCCAGAAGATTCTCCAAGATTATGGGAAGGATCTCGCGGCTGTAATCGTAGAACCCGTCATGGGAAACATGGGACCCATCACGCCCAATCCGGGTTTCCTAGAAACCCTTCGAGAAGCAACTGAGGAGAACGAGTCCCTTCTGGTTTTCGACGAAGTAATCACGGGCTTCCGGCTGGGGCTGGGAGGTGCCCAAGAATACTATGGGGTCCGACCGGACATCACAGTCCTCGGCAAGGTTCTAGGCGGGGGATTCCCCCTGTCAGCCTTCGGGGGCAGGAAGGACATTATGGAGAAGATTGCTCCCATAGGCCCCGTCTATCAGGCCGGAACCTACAACGGCAACCCGGTAAGCGTTGCGGCGGGCGCTGCCACCCTTCAATCGCTCAAGAAACGGGCAAGCCAAGTCTACCCCCGGCTGGAACGAATGGGCAACGAGTTGAGAAAAGGCATCAGCGACACCATAGCCTCCATGGGCGCCCGTGCCCAGGTTAACGGGATAGGTTCCATGTTCCAGGTCTTCTTCACAGAACGCCCCGTCACAGACTACCATTCTGCAAAATCATCAAGCGCCATCCAGTACCAACGGTACTTCCGCTCACTACTAGCCTCCCGGACTTTCATACCGCCGTCCCAGTTCGAAACCTGCTTCCTGTCAACCGCCCACACAGACGACCAGGTCAAAGAGATGATAGATGCTACCGGCATCGCCTTGAAAGCCGCCCTTAGGTAGATGATCACTTGCTTCTCAGGGTAGGGACGAGGGGCAGCAAACTATCACTCATCCAAACCGACCTGGTCATAGAGAGGCTGCGCCGGGACAACCCCCAGCTCACAGTGGAGAAAAAAATCATAGAGACAACAGGGGACAAGGACCAGCGAACACCCCTGTTCTACATGGGCCAGAAGGGAATCTTCGAGAAAGAGGTTAACCAGGCAGTCCTAGACCGAAAAGTCGACCTGGCAGTTCACAGCATGAAAGACCTGCCCGTCTTCGACACAAACACCACCCTTACAATCGCAGGCATGCTAGAGAGGGGCTCCCCTGCGGACGCACTGGTAAGCCGTGGAAACAGGACCCTGGAAGAGCTGGAGCCGGGAAGCGTTGTGGGTACTAGCAGCCTATTGCGACAAGCCCAGCTGAAACGGGCCCGGCCGGATCTGAAGACAGGGCCAATTCGGGGGAACGTTGAGACTAGAGTCCGAAAGGTGGAGAAGGGAGAGTTCGACGCAGTGATACTAGCCGAGGCGGGGCTCGTCCGACTAGGCTTAGCCTCGAAGATTACAGAGATTCTTTCGACTGACGATTTTACCCCTGCCCCCGGGCAGGGGATTATCGCACCGGTAGTCAGACGTGACAACGTCCAGCTCCTTCAGATGATGGACATGGTTGAGCATCGACAGACCCGGGCCGAGGGGGATGCTGAGAGACAACTGGTAAACGTGCTTGAGGGAGGCTGCAAAGTCCC
>WNGK01000057.1_pt1 | contig 88466 bp, 74 predicted proteins | sample 5400601 | NCBI WGS metagenome assembly WNGK01 (sample SAMN13153376, study PRJNA577476) | soil metagenome | isolation source: 60 cm soil or saprolite under Garry oak tree replicate 1 | place: USA:California | collected 2016-06-15 | reverse complement strand
GGCGGTAAAACAAAACTATCAGTCCCATGTCAAAGAGCAATCTAACGAACCATCAAGCAACCCAGGCGCTTGGGCGTCGCGCTCGAAGTCTGGACTTAAAACCACTTGACTTCGGATGCCGCTTCATAGATGACCTCATTTCGCGCCCGACTTGTCCGTCCTTTTGAACTGTCAGTCTTGACTGCTACACTCCTGACTCGCTCTTGCTATTTACCATTCACGATTCACTATTCACGAACAGGTGTCCGCTCCAAACATTGAAATCATCGTTTCACTCGCCAAGCGCCGTGGCTTTGTCTATCCATCATCGGAAATCTACGGCGGCCTGGGCAGCGCCTGGGATTACGGGCCGCTTGGCGTCGAGCTGGCTAACAACGTCCGCTCTGCGTGGTGGCGCTGGATGGTTTACGAACGCGATGATATCGAGGGCCTCGATTCGTCCATCATCCTGAATCGCCTGGTCTGGAAATACTCAGGACACGAGGATACCTTCAATGATCCATTGATAGATTGTCGGAAATGCAAGAGTCGTTATCGGTGGGACAAGTTGCACGAAGAATTTGCCCCGCCGGGAATGGCGATTTCTCCGCGTCTGATTAAGTGTCCCAACTGCGGTGCGATTGATTGGACTGAGCCGCGTCCCTTCAATTTAATGTTTCGAACCCACGCGGGCGCGATCGCGGAAGACGATCCCGAAGCGCTCGTCTATCTTCGCCCCGAAACCGCGCAGGGCATCTTTATAAATTTCCTCAATGTGCTCGTCACCAGCCGGCGCAAGCTGCCTTTCGGCGTGGCGCAAATCGGAAAATCCTTTCGCAATGAAGTCACGCCCGGAAATTTCATCTTTCGCACGCGCGAGTTCGAGCAGATGGAGATGGAATACTTCGTGCGCCCAGGCGAAGATGAGCAGGCGCATCAGGAATGGATTGATGCCTGCCGGCAATGGTTCCTGGACATTGGCATCTTATGCGAAAACCTGCGGCTCTACGAACAACCGACAACAGAGTTGGCGCACTATGCTAAGCGCACCGTTGATATCCAGTATCGTTTCTTTCCAGAACGTGATGATGAGAACAAGCAGTGGGATGAGCTAATGGGAATCGCTAATCGTACCGACTTTGATCTGCGAACGCACTCGAAGAAACCGGAGGACGCCGAAGGGAAGCGTTTGAATCCGGATTCAACTGAGGACCTCTCGTACTTTGACGATCAGACTAAGCAGCGATTCTACCCTTATGTGATTGAACCCGCCGCGGGCGTCAATCGCACCGTGCTTGCGCTCTTGATGGATGCATATTCGGAAAAGACGAATGAAAAAGGCGAGACAAGGGTAATTCTGAAACTTCATCATTCCATGGCGCCAATTAAAGTCGCCGTTTTGCCGCTGGCCAAGAACAAGCCCGAGATAGTGGGAATGGCCAAGGCGATTAAGCGCTCGCTGCAGCCGGTCGTGCGCGCGGTTTACGATGACACCGGCGGAATTGGAAAGTTATATGCGCGGCAGGATGAGATTGGAACGCCATTCTGTGTGACTGTCGATCATCAATCGCTGGAAGATGAAGCCGTCACGGTGCGCGACCGAGATACGTGGGAGCAGGACCGTGTGAAGGTAAGCGAATTGCCGACCTACCTGCTTCAGAAATTCAGTCCTGGTTCTTAAACAATTTAAGTCCTGGCAGGGAAGTTTAAAACGCAAAGCGCGCCAAGGTCTCCGCAAAGGTACGCGAAGGTTTCCTTTGCGTTTCTTTGCGAAAGACTTCGCGTCCTTTGCGTTTAAATGTCCGATCGTACGACGGATTCTTGTCTGCTACCCCACCACCTTAATCAAGTGATAGTGCCTCGCTCCTTTTCGCAAAACGAGCACTTGACCACCGATAAATTCTGAAGCGGAAATTGTCTTGCGTACGTCATCCGCTCGTCGGTTATTCACGCACACACCGCCACCCTGAACCAGGCGCTTGGCTTCACCCTTTGACGGTGCCAGACCGGCGACCACCAGTGCGTCACCGAGAGAGAAACCATCCAACTTTGATCTTTCCAACTCAGTCGAAGGCACATCCGCGAAGATATCCAGAATCTCCTGCACACTCAGGCCACTAATCTCTTTTCCAAACAGAACTTCGGACGCGCGCAACGCTCTCGCCAACGTCGTTTCACCGTGGACCATTGCTGTCACCTGCCGAGCCAACTCTTTTTGGGCCGTACGTTTCTCCGGCTCCGTGCGAACGCTTTCCTCCAACTCATCGATTTCTTCTTTTGACAGCCAGGTAAAGAATTTCAGATAGGTAATCACGTCACGATCATCCGTGTTCAGCCAGAACTGGAAAAAGCGATAAGGCGAAGTCAATTCAGGATCCAACCAGACGGCTCCCGCTTCGGTCTTGCCGAACTTTACGCCGGACGAAGTGGTTACCAGCGGAAATACCAGACCGTGCGCCTTAGCGCTTCTCAGACGGCGAATAAGATCTATTCCCGCGACGATGTTTCCCCACTGATCACTTCCACCCATCTGCAGAGTGCAACGATGACGGTCATAGAGCACAAGGTAATCGTAAGCCTGTAACAAAGGATAGCTAAACTCGGTAAAGGAGATGCCGTCTTCAGTTTCCAGGCGGCGTTTAACCGCTTCTTTGGCGAGTAGATTGTTGACGGTGAAATATTTTCCGACGTCACGCAGAAACTCCATCATCGAAATGGGAACCAGCCAATCTGCATTGTTAATGATCCGCGCCGGGTTCGCCCCGGCGTCAAAGTCAAGAAAACGGCTCAATTGCTCTTTGATTCCCTTGAGGTTTTCTTCCGCTTGTTCATAGGTCAAGAGCTGGCGCTCTTTTGTTTTTCCGCTGGGGTCGCCAATTAAACCCGTTCCGCCACCGGCGATGGCAATCGGCGTGTGACCGAACCTCTGCAAACGGGCCAGACCCATCACCGGCAAAAGCGACCCCACATGCAGACTCGGCGCTGAAGGGTCAAAGCCAATGTAGGCCGTCAACTTCGCTTCAGCGAGGACTTGCTTTAGTTCTGGCGTGGTTTCATGGACCATTCCTCGCCACTGAAATTCGTCGAAAAGGTTCATAATCTGTTTGCTAGTCCACAATAATAGCAAGATTGTGCGAACCGCTCGAATGTTCTCAGGCTGAAAGCGCGGTCAGAAAACATGAGCCCTTCCCGACCGTCTGGCTTGACACATATTCTCGGCTATGCCGCCTGATGTGCGGAAGGGCTTTGCCCTTCCGAAAAGCGACCAATTGATTTTTGGGGCTATGCCCCCGACTCAAATAGTCGGGCCACAGCCCCTTTTTAAAGAAGGATCGGTCCGGTAAGGCAGAGCCGGCAGAGCCTTACCGCACATTAGGTGGCATAGCCGCAGTGCTCCCGCTTCGGTACCGAAGCCCTCCCCTAACGGTCGGCTACTGACGTGCTTTAGGGTAACGCCTTCGGCGCGACCCGGTCGCTATCGCTTCCGGTTCTGTACCGCTACCGCCAATCACACCACTCCCGATCCGAAAGCGTCCACCAATCCGTGCCAATCGGCTGGCCGTCGGGTGGATCGTTTGGGCGGGTGAGGTTCATTTTCTTCGGATCTTCCTGAAAGCGTCTGATCTGATTTGCAACGTAGTATAGAAACGCCTTTTGGTTTTCGTCACGCGTAATCGTTTGTTGCGAGATAAGCCACGTCTTCAACTCGTCCAGTTTGAGTTCCGCGATTGCGCGAACCTCGTTCGCAGCGCGCTCTCCGGAGGCAAGCGACATCAAATCAAGCAACACAACCATGTTTATCGTGCGCTGAACCTCGGATTCGTAATCAACGGTGAATGGAAACTTTTGGGCGATTCCTGAGGAAAGCGCCCCTCGTTTAGCGAAACCAATCGGCGCTTTCCAGGTTGACGCAATTATCTTATCGAGCACTTCCCCGAGACCGGGATTACGCGGATCGCGCGCATGAAACTCAACGAGTCGCGCGGCCCGTTCCTGATTCAGGAGAAAGTCGCTGACATGATTGGCAAACGCTTCCGCCGGCGCAAGCGCGTCAAAGTTTGGGAAAGTGCGAATCCGAAAGTCCTCGCGCGTGCGCGCATAAGCCGGCGGACGCGGCGGAATCAGCCGCAGCAAGGATTCAGGCAGCGCCAGCGCCTCAGGCTTGAGCGTATCGAGCACGGCGGCGAGCGCGCGTCGTTGCTCTTCTGGCGAGATGATTTGCGGATTGCGATCACCTTTGCCGCGCAAGCTGAACGTGTAGTCTTCGCCGCCGATTAATTTTGCGGCGGCTTCGACCTGGTAACGATGATACATGTAAAGCGGAACCAGCACGTCTTCGAGCGTGGCCATGGGTGCGCCTTCGCGGATATTGTTTTCGCCGAACCGCCTGAGCGCAGCGGCGCGAACCTTCATCGCATCGCTGAGCCCATCTACGACGTTTGTGCCGTTGTCCCAAAGATGCGCCACGGAACTTGAAGCGCTGGCCGGGCGCGCATCCTGATCGGTGAGATAGATCAAACCGTGTTTGAAAGCATCGCTCAGAATCTGATCGAGGGCTGCGTACTCATCAGTGCCGGCGGGAAAATTCTGATAGCCGTAGGCGATCGTTACTTTGTCCCATTCACCAATACCTCGCGCGTATGCATCGGAAATGTCAGGTAGGCCATCGACGCCGAGCTTTACCAGAGGGGCTGGATAATCCATCACTGAAGCTCGACCTGTCACACTCGCGGCGAAGTTGTGTTGGAGTCCGAGAGTGTGGCCGACTTCGTGAGCCGCGAGTTGTCGTAAACGCGCCAGGACAATTTGTTCCATGATTTTGGCGGTTTCCGACTTGCCTTTTTCGTAAGGCGCCAGCAGGCCTTCGGCAATCAGAAAATCCTGACGATCACGCAGCGAACCTAAGCTGACACGGCCTTGAATGATTTCTCCGGTACGGGGATCAGTCAGTGAATTGCCGTAAGACCAACCGCGCGTCGAGCGGTGCACCCACTGAATGACGTTGTAGCGAACATCCATTGGATCGGCGTCCGCAGGCATTACCTCGACGCGAAACGCGTTTCTGTACCCGGCAGCTTCAAACGCCTGATTCCACCAACTTGCGCCTTCGATTAAAGCGGAGCGCACGGGCTCGGGCGCGCCGCGATCGACGTAGTAAACGATTGGCTTGATGGGCTCACTGATTGCTGCCGACGGATCCTTTTTCTCGAGGCGATGGCGATGGATGTAGCGCTTTGTGATCGGCTCGCTGATCGGCGTGGCAAAGTCCATGTAGGTGATTCCGAAATAGCCGGCGCGGGGATCGTAAACACGCGGTTTGAAGCCTGACGGGGGCAACTCGACAAATGAAATGTGCTCGCGGACTGTAATAGCTTGTGGCATCGGTGTCACTTGCCGCACCAACGGCCCCGGTTCACCTTCACCGGCAAAAGTAAGGGTCGCTTCGACCTCGGTGTTCTTTGGAAAGTTTTTCGTGTTGCCCAGGTAGAACGCGCAACGCGTTGGGTCTAAACGGAAAGTGCCTTGTTGCAATCGTTGCAAAGCGCCGGGAATCTGATGCGCGTCGCGCAAAAAGAATGCAGTCGCGTCAACGAGTGCACGATTGCCTTCTTCCCCCGCGACCTCAAATCCCCACAGCGTCGATTCGGCGAAAGCATCCTTCACGGCGCGCCGCTCATCAGCATTGTCGCTGTTAGCACGGTAAGCGTAATTTGATGCGATCAGTAACACGCGCGGTCCAGTGCGCTCAAAGCGCACGATGTAGCTTTGACCCAGCTGGCCCCGATCTAATCCGATGTCATTCGATCCAATCCCGGCAGGTAGAGACTCTACGTAAAGAAATTCGGAATTCCACTTGTCGATCTCCAGCCAAACTTTGCCCGCCCTGGCGTCCCAGTAGAAAGAAAAATAACCGGGATACTTCTGCATCCCGGCAATCTTTTCCGCGATGGTAGAAATCTTCGCATCGGAACCAGATCGCGGTTGCGAAAAAATGTTCGCGCAGAGAAGCAACAAAACCGACAGCACTGGGATGAGACGCTTCATTCCTTTTCTCCGATCATATCAGCGGCTGTACCGGAGCCCTCCCTCACGGTCGGGCTACTGCCCCCGTCGCACCGAGTCTCGCTAACGGCTGTTGCCGTCGCCCTACTTCTCGTCCAGTTTCCTTCCGGCGTTCAAGTTATCGAAGTTCAGAATTGCGTTGAAGACCAGGAAGTAACTGCCGGAAGTCTGTCCACGCCAAAACGGATTGTTAGAGAAGAGCACCACGTGACCTTTGTCCAGAGGTGAATCGATCACTGCCGCGTGCTGTGCGATTTCATCGCCGCCGTCGAGCAAGCCCGAAACCAGTAGATCACGAGAATCGGCATAACGCAGCACCACACGAGGCCGCTGATTAGGGGGAATCAGACCAACCAGATTGCGGCGCTGCTCCTCAGTAATCGGCACCGCCTGCCAAACCTCAGCCGTGGGCTGTTCCGGAATTTCTGCGGGAGGTCGTCCCTGGGGCGTGTCGGGATCGTCAACCGTACCGCGCCCGGTTGGCCGGTCGCCTCCCCGGGGTCCGCGACGGCCACCACCGCCACCACCGGCTACGTTGCTGATATTGAAGATTGGTCCCTGGAAGCAATAGATAGAAAGCGAGTCACCATAGCCGTAAGTGATCGGGCTGGTCGAGTCGATAAGTCTGGTCCGCAAGATATCACCGATGGCACGCAGCCGCTGTGACCGCTGGATTGAAACACCAGGTGTGAAACCAGTCGAGACCGCAAGATCGGCAGTGTCCATCGTCCCGACGAAAACGCCGCCGCGCTTCACAAAGTTTTGCAGGTTTGCTATTCCGGCCCAACCCAGCCCGGGACGAATATCGTCAGTCGAAGCAAAGCCGCCCAGGTTTGGCGTCAACTCGGTTTTCTTCCATGGCAGAGGATTGCCGTACATCGGCAGGCCCTGAATGATTGCGTTAATGCCGCGACCGACGGGTCCAAAGACAACTACATCGTACTTGCGACTCAGATCAGCGTCTTTCGCAAGCTCCTGGGTGCTGATGTAATCGTAAGGAATTTGCATTTGATCGAAGGCCAGACGCCACCAGCCTTCGTCCTGCGTGCTGAGCCAGGTGTGCAGGATCGCTACGCGCGGAACTTTGAGCGCGTGCATTTTCACAGTCGGCGCTTGCGCAATTGCGTAGGCTTGCAAACCGAGCTCAGACGTCGCTTTGTTCACCTCATCCGCCGATGCGTTACGAATAATAAAAGAGCCGCGATTGAATTTCTTGCCGCCCGCTTCAAAAGGTTCTTCGGCCGCTTCAAACGAAGCTTTTTTCAGGCGATAGCGCAAGGTTACCAGGCTGTTGTCGGCATTATGATTGACGACGAAGACTGAGCCACTGCCGCTCACTCCTGCGGGCGAACGCACCTCGCCGTTAACGCGCTCCATTGCGGCGTCAAGGACTTTGATGTCTGTCACACGTACCACCTGCACATTGCCAAGTTCTCCGAAAGTCCAACCAGTATCGTCATAGACATCTTGCTGAGGATCGCGCGGACTCCAGTATTGATAATCAAGCAGCGCGTCAGCGACCCGGCTATAAGGTTGATCCATGCGCACGATGTAACTGCCAGCCGGAAAAGTTCGCGATTGAGTTTCGGTCGTGCCGGTAGTAGCCGATGATGGCGATGATGATTGTGATGGACTGGCAGATGCCCGAGGTACGGCATCTGACGGCGTGGCAGTCGCTGCCGGCGAAGTTGGTGCAGGACTGCTTGCCGGTCGTGGCTCGGCACCACGACGAACTCTTTTCTTTATCGTGACGGTGAATGGCGTGGTGGCTCGATGAATTTCGCAGCCTTGCGCCTGCAAGACCCTCAGCAGATTTGCTTGATTTCCCAGTCGCGGATCATCTCCCGGAAAAACATACGCCGCGGGCCCTTCATTCTTCGGTTTCTCAATCGACCGCTTGGATTTCAAATAAAAGTTCTTCAGAAATAGCTTGCTATTGTGATTGAAATAGTCGAGCGAGATCAGCAACGCCGTCTCTTCATAATTGTTGTTGTTTCGCTGTGACCATTTCGTGCGAGGCAACGGCGGATTCTGTTTGTACCAGGTGCGCGAATATTCGTCAGGCGAAAGCGTTCGCACCAGAGTATCCGCGCCTGCGTTGCCGAATGTTTCGTAGAGACGGCTGATGCCATTGTGCGTCGCGGCGATGAACATCAAATAGCCAGGCGACCAGGTGTCGAACGTGCCGTGAGTGAATACGCCGGGCATGCCGAACTTAGTCATCTCGGAAACGTTCTTCCAGCCTATCATCTGCCATTCGTCAGTGAGAATCGGATCGACCCAGGCGTTGTATGGGCCGTCGCCAATCGTGTTGTCGTAAAGATAAGGGACGGATTCATGCAGATCGTGCAGCACCTGCGCCTTCCAGCCGAGGTAAGTGTTCAGCACGTTTCGGGTGAGCTTCAGCGAGAGTCCCATCGCGTCGCGATTGTTGTCATGCGCGACGTAGTGACCCCAGTACATAAGCGGCGGCCAATTCTCACCGGGATGGGCCAAATGCCAGTTGTAAATATCAACCATGCGATTGCGGCCGTCGACCTCGACTACGGGCGTGATAAGCGTGACCATGTTGTCGCGGATCGATTTGATGTAGGGACTATTATCAACGACCAGTCGATAAGCGAGTTCCATCAAAGCAGTGGGCGCGCCGGTTTCCGGCGAATGTATCGTTCCTGTGATGTAGTAGATCGGAAACGACTGATCGACTAAGCGATTGGCTTCGGCGTCATCGAGATTGATCATGCGCGGATCGGCAAGCTTCGTCAGACGCGCGCGGTTCTCTTCCAGCTTAGCCAGCAACGACTCGGAAGCAATCGCGACCGCGATCATTTCGCGTCCTTCTTCGGTGGTGCCGATTGAAAAGACCTTCACGCGCGGACTCGACTTCTCCAGCATGCGCATGTAGCGATAGACATCTTCGGCGTACGGCAGCTTACCCGGCGCGCCCGAGACATCGCCGAGTACTGCCTTGGGCGTCGGAACGTTTGGCGAAGCAGGTAGATAATCGGTCAGCGGTGAGTTGAAAAAAGATTCGGTCGTATACTCGCGAATCTTCTTTGTATATTCATCGTCGATTGGCTGGTTCGTGTCGCGGCTGTATCCGTTCTGCGCGCGAGCTGAAAACGCGCTCGCGCCGATCAAGAGACAGCTTGCGATGAGAAAGCCGGTAAAGTATTTGAGTTTCATCTGGACTCCTCGGAACTCGGTAGCATCAATACCCGTTCTGTAAACTATTGGGTCTAACTAAGAGAAGAAGATGCTTTTAAGCTAATCCAGGCAGCAAGTCAATGCTGCGTTGAATGGGGCAGTAGCCCGACCGTGAGGGAGGGCGTCGGATTTCACGCCGACAGAAATACGCCCTCCCTCACGGTCGGGCTACTGTGCCCCGCTTCGTGGCTACTCTTCTTTGCAAAATTTGGGGCGAGTTCTAAAATCGACTATATCATCTCATCGTCGCAGAGATTAGCAGTGGCTGAAACTACCAGGGAAAGCACTGAGAGCGGTTCATTAATTGAACGGCCTGGTTCTACATCGCCACAAGCGCAACCGCCTGAAGAACCGACGCGGCCCGAGGTCAAACCAATCAGCAAAGTTGCCGGTGGAATGCCCGCGGCGATTACCGCGGCGAAACACGCATTCAGTGAGATGGGCGTCATGCGAGGCACGCGCACTCTTCTGCAATTGAATCAGAAGCAGGGAGTTGACTGCCCCGGTTGCGCCTGGCCCGAACCGGACGGTGAACGCTCGCATTTCGAGTTCTGCGAAGAAGGGGCCAAGCACGTCGCGGATGAAGCCACAACAAAGCGCGCTACGCCTGAGTTTTTCAAGCAATGGAATGTTGCCGAGCTTTCGCAGCAATCCGACTACTGGCTCAATCAGCAGGGTCGGATCACTCATCCGATGGTCTTGCGCGAAGGCAGCGATCATTACGAAGTCATCGATTGGTCAGAAGCATTTAGGTTGATTGCCCGCGTGTTGAATTCGTTGGCTTCGCCTGATGAAGCAGTCTTTTACACTTCGGGCCGCACCAGCAACGAAGCCGCCTTTCTTTATCAACTATTCGTGCGACAGTTCGGCACGAACAATCTGCCTGATTGCTCGAACATGTGCCACGAATCCAGTGGCACCGGAATGAAAGAAGCGATTGGTTTCGGCAAAGGGACCGTCGCCCTAGAAGATTTCGATCTCGCCGACACAATTTTTGTTATCGGGCAGAATCCCGGCACAAACCATCCGCGCATGTTGACCTCCCTGCTGCATGCGAAGCGGCGCGGCTGCAAAATCGTGCACATCAATCCGCTCCCTGAAACTGGTTTGGCGCGATTCAAACATCCGCAGGAATTCTGGACTTGGATCGGCAGCGGCACGAAGCTCGCCGATCTGTTTGTGCAAGTGCGGGTAAACGGTGATGTCGCTTTACTTAAAGGAATAATGAAGGAAGTTTTCGACGCCGAAGAACGCCTGCCGGGCCAGGTCCTCGATCACGAATTCATCGATACATATACGAGGGGGTTTGAAGAATTCAAGGAAGCGCTGCGCGCCGTTCATTGGGGCGATATTCTTGAGCAGGCCGGAGTCACCAAGGTCACAATCGAAGACACCGCGCGGATTTTCATCGAATCAGAGCACGTGATTTTCTGTTGGGCGATGGGACTGACGCAACACAAGAACGCGGTCGCGAACATTCAGGAGATTGTCAACTTGATGATGCTGCGCGGCCAACTGGGCAAACCTGGCGCAGGTCTTTGCCCCGTGCGCGGCCACAGCAACGTGCAAGGCGACCGCACCATGGGCATCTGGGAAAAACCGTCGGAAGAATTTCTCGATAAGCTCGGCAATGAATTTGGTTTCGAGCCGCCTCGGCGACATGGTTATGATACGGTGCATGCGATTCAGGCGATGCATGAAGGCAAGGCGAAAGTGTTTTTCGCGATGGGCGGCAACTTTCTTTCCGCCACGCCGGACACAGAATACACAGCCGACGCCTTGCGTCGTTGTCGCTTGACTGTCCACGTCTCGACGAAACTGAATCGAGCCCACTTGATCACTGGTAAGCAAGCTCTGATTCTGCCCTGCCTCGGCAGGACTGAAGTTGACAAGCAAGCAGCGGGGCCGCAGTTCGTGACTACCGAAAACTCAATGGCCGTCGTCGAGACCTCGCAGGGAAAACTCGCGCCGGCCGCGCCGCAATTGATGAGCGAACCGGCGATCGTTGCGGGGCTGGCGAAGGCGGTTTGTTCGACAAACTTAAGTTTGTCGGACATGAAAGTTGATTGGGACCGTTTGATTGCCAACTACGATCGCATCCGGACTCATATCGAACACGTGGTCCCCGGATTTGAAAACTACAACGAACGAGTGCGACAACCTGGCGGCTTTTATCTGCCTAATCCCATTCGTAAGCGCGAATTTAAGACAAAGGATGGTCGCGCGCATTTCACTGTTCATCCACTACCACAGCGTGAACTAGAGCCGGGACAATTTCTGATGACAACGATGCGCAGCCATGACCAATTCAATACGACGATCTATGGTCTGGATGATCGCTATCGAGGGATTCGCAACGGACGGCGGGTGGTCTTTTTGAATTCCGACGACATGCGCTGTTTCCAGTTCGCTGAGAATCAACTTGTGGATCTCATAAGCCACTTCGACGGTGAAGAGCGGATTGCGCATCGATTCAGGGTTGTGCCATACAGCATTCCACGTGGTTGTGCGGCAACGTATTTTCCGGAAGGAAACGTGCTCGTGCCCGTGCGATATTTTGCGGACAAGAGTCACACGCCGGCGTCGAAGTCCGTGGTGATTAGCATTAGACCTTCGAAGAATAGTCGCCGCAGAGCAGGCTGATTAAGAAAAGAACGCGCAATGAGCGCCGCAGGCGCGGTAGATGGTAGCCCCGGGCGTAAGCCCGGGGATCTGAATGTAAAATCTTTCAGAGCCCCGAAGGGAGCGACAGAAATTACGAGATCGATTCTATCGCCAGCCAGTTTATGCCACCCTCTTCGAGAGCTAGCCGGTCTTCTTTTGTAACCGTTTCCCCGGGGCTAACGCCCGGGGCTATTATCCTGCCGCCACCTCTCGGTGGCTGGTTGAGCAGTACTTTACAAATGGGCCCATTTGACCTCTTGAAATCAAAAGCAGCTTCCAAAAGCGAGCTTTACGACCAACTCGCGTCGCAGCTTAGTAACTTGCTTGTGGGTGAACGTGATCTGATTGCCAATGCAGCGAACTTCTCATCGCTGATTTTTCATTCGCTGCCTGATCTAAACTGGGCCGGGTTTTATTTTTTGAAAGATGGCCAGTTGGTGCTCGGTCCATTCCAGGGAAAACCGGCTTGTATGCGAATCGCACTCGGTCAAGGCGTGTGCGGTACTGCGGCCACAAAATGTGCAACTGTGATCGTGCCAAACGTGCATGAATTCCCCGGACACATTGCATGCGCTGTCGAATCGAATTCTGAGATCGTGGTTCCGCTGATGAAGAATGGACGATTGATAGGCGTGCTGGATCTCGATAGTCCGTCACTCGGAAGGTTCGATAACGAGGATGCCACTGGACTAGAGCAACTGATAGGGATCCTTGGGCGATCAGTAATGATTTAAGTTCCACAGGAACGGCATATTTATGTGGTCATGGCTATAGATATTTATTACGAGTTTGGAAAAGACACGGGACGGTTCTGGGACGCCGGGGCGGCGGACGTGCATTGGGTGATCGCCGGCGAGGACCAGGTCGAAGACCGATTCGACAATTGGCGCGCGAGTTTGGCGATTGACCTCAATTTTAGCTGCCGATTTTCACCCGGCAGAATATCCCGATTCTCGTCGATCAGATTTGCGAGCGACAGGGAAAGTTCTGCGCCCCCTTCGCGGTCTCTGCGTCTGTGCGGTAAAAGGTCTAATCGCGTCTCTGGGCGCTTATTTGCAGGCTGGAAGCCTGCGCTCCGCCAGCAAGATGCCGGCGCTCCAAGATGATTACTATTCGCCAATCTGAGGACCGCGGCCACTTTGATCTCGGGTGGCTGGATACTTATCACACCTTCTCGTTCGATCAATATTACGATCCTGCGCACATGCACTTTCGTAGCTTGCGCGTCATCAACGAAGATCGCGTAGCTCCGGGTCAGGGCTTTCCGACACATTCTCATCGCGACATGGAGATCATTACTTACATTCTGTCAGGCGCGCTCGCACATCGTGACAGCATGGGCAATGGCTCTGTGATTCGTCCAGGCGACGTGCAGCGGATGACCGCTGGGACCGGCGTTTCTCATAGCGAGTTCAATGCTTCCGAAACAGAGACGGTTCACCTGCTTCAAATCTGGATTCTGCCTAACGCGCGCAACCTGCCCCCGAGCTATGAAGAAAAAGCTTTTGCTGACGTAGAGCGTCGCGGTCAATTGCGGTTGATTGCTTCTGAAGATGGCAGGGTTGGATCAGTGACCATTCACCAGGATGCGCGAGTCTACGCGGCCCTGCTCGACGCTAATCATCAGGTTGAGCATGCGTTGCACGAAAATCGGCATGCCTGGCTTCAACTCGCGCGTGGCACGCTGATGCTCAATGATTTGGAACTGAAGCAGGGAGACGGAGCAAGCGTGAGCAACGAAACCAGACTGGAGATCGTCGCGCACGACGAAGTGGAAGTCTTGCTGTTCGATCTGGCATAACGTCTGTCGACGCCCTAACTTTAATGGCCCGTGGACGATTATTCCTCGGTATCATTCACGGCAATTGCGGTATGCTGAATATCGCGCAGTTCTCCCACAATCTCTTTAATTCTCATTACCAACTTTTCGATAGTCTCGACACGCGCGCGCGGTTTGTCGTTCAGCTCTTCGCGCAGCAACAATTGCGCCTGGCCCAACAACGCGGCCAGCGGATTATTTATTTCGTGTCTGACGCGCGCTACCAATGCTTCGGAATAGGTCATCTTTGCTTCGTAGTCGGCGACCAGCGCACGCAGACGCGCGAGCTCGCTGGCATTGGGGGTGTTTGATTCGCTCATTTGCTCCGGATTTTTCGGCCATAAATCGAAAGCACGAACGTGAAGCATTGGCCCATGAGTAGGTCTGCCGCCAAGCCTGTCTATTTTGCTTTCATCTTAGCGACAGCGCAAGAACTTTTTTGTCTGCCGCAGATTTTGTTGGCAAGGATTTCTTTGCATGCGCCCATGGTCGAAACACGAAGCGACTCGTGGTTGACATTGGTCGTACGACTTACGTAAATTCGTTTGCGTCAGTGGGAGGTCGTCTAACGGTAAGACTGCGGACTCTGGATCCGCCTATCGGGGTTCGAATCCCTGCCTCCCAGCCAAACTTCACTTCTTTGCTATCACATCTATCTCACTAAAAAACGTATTACCCAGGTCGTCGTCGGTCTCAGTTGCCGAAACGTCGAAGAGCAGATAGCGATATTTGCCCAGCGAAGGCCGCGCCTCGAGGCTGACTGCGTATTGACCTCCGCCATCCCCCCGCTTTCGGCGCGTATCGACCGAGGTTAGCAAGCGCCAGCCACAGTCCATCGGGTTAGTGTCGACTCTTGGCCCGGAACAGAAGTTTGGTGCCGCACCGTCACTGGCGTAGACCATGTACACTTGCGGCGCGCTTGTGCTTGAATGCCATGAATAGGTATTTATTTGTTTGATATCGATTACGCTGCCGAGGTCCATTCGGAAGCGCCCGCCGGACGAGCCGGCAGCAAAAAAGAAATTTGCTTTTCGGTCATCTTCTTTTGTCGGCAACACGCCGTCAATTAAAGCACTCAAATCGCCGCCGGCTGGATCGGCTTCGCCAATCAAGAGTATTAGCTGGGCCTTTGATCCAACATCGTCTTTGATTGGCGAACGGACCATCTTGAACTTGAATTCCTTGTTGGCCTCATTCCCGATGTTCCGATCGACGGTCACGGTGATTTGGGCTTGCGCGGTTAGCGTCAAGCCGCATAAAGCCACTATTGTGATCAATAGATGGCTCGGTCTTGTCATCGCGAAGATTCGAAAAAGATTTACCACGGAGGCACGGGGGTCACGGAGAAAGAATTAAGGCTGCTTGAAAATCGTTCCGCCTTTCATTACAAATCGAACGCGCCGCAACGCTGAAACATCGTGGGTCGGATCGCCTTCGACCGCGATTAGGTCCGCGAACAGCCCGACCTTGACTCGGCCAATCTTGTCTTCCATGTGAAGCACGTGCGCATCGACGGAGGTCGCGGACCTAAGGGCATCAACAATCGGCATGCCCCAACCGACCATCGTTTCGATCTCCCGGGTGTTGTCACCGTGCGGAAAGACGCCGACATCGCTACCGCTCGTGATCGTTACGCCAGCATCGAGAGCTTGTTTGAAAACGACTTTCTTCTTTTCGGCATTCGCGCCGGCAACTGCCAGCGTCGGACAAAGCGCTGTGCCGCGCTCTTTCATCAGACGGAAAAGTTCAGGCGTGCCGCCATCGCCATGTTCGATCGTCTCGACGCCCGCCAGAATCGCCCGCCGCATTCCTTCAGTGCTGGTGGCATGCGCGGATACCGGAATGCCAGCGCTCCTTGCAATTTCAACCGCGAGCTTCAACTCTTCGAGAGTAAATGTGGCGTGCGCGAGCCCGCCGGCGCCCCAGCGATAATCCGCGTAGACCTTCACCCAATCAGCCCCTTTGCCGATCTGTTCGCGCACCACGCGTGTCAAACTATCGACGCCGTCAGCCTCTTCAGCGCCTTGTGGAACTGTCCATTCCGGCGCGTAACCCTTCGGACCATAGCTTCCGGTCGCGACGATTGCTCGTGTCGCTACGACCAGGCGGGGCCCGGGAATGATTCCCTGCTGCACGGCTTGCTTTAATCCGACGTCCGCATAACCAGCGCCTTCGGTTCCCAGGTCGCGAAGCGTCGTGAAACCAGCGAGCAGCGTGTTACGCAAGTGATTCGTCGCCCGCGCGACGCGCAGGCTCAATGCTTCGCGCGCCACCTGATCGTTCCAGACCGTTTCGCTATAAGGATGCAGCAAGACATGCGAGTGCGCATCGATCAGCCCGGGCATTAAAGTCGTCCCCGGTAAATCGATCACCTTGGCTTCACTCGGAACCGCGACCTGATTAGCTTGGCCCACAGCCTCAATTCTTTCGCCACGCACCTGCACTACCCAGCCATCGTGCAACTGTGCCGACTCGCCATCGAATACGTGCGCAGGCTTGAGCAAATAAACAGTTTCAGGTGGCTTAGGCGTGGACGTTTGCGTTTGGGCGGATGGAGTCATTTGAGAAACCAGACAAGCAGTATTGAAGCTGATGAAGAGCAGAACGGTAGCGCGCATAACAAATCCTTCCAGATTGGGCTGCGAAGCGGCGTGAGTATAGCAGCGCGGGCTGGGCTCTCGCGAGCGTTCCGTAACGGATTCTTTTGAACGCTCTAGTTGAAGCAAAGGGCCCGTGTGATCTAAGCGGCGCGCCTCTTTTCAGTAGCCTTGCTCTTGCGTTTTGATCTTGCTCGGACGGCGGAACGATTGAGCGGTCCAAGCCCTAAGTCTCAAGGGAAATACCGATGCACTTTTCAACAGTTACAAGATACTTAGGGTCCATTGAGAGATACCTGAGTTTTTCAACAGCTATTTTTGATGTTCAACGGATGAGGTTCTGGTGAGGCAGCACGAGGGCTCTGGTGGGTGACGGTTTTCCCCGAGACCGGGAATACATTATCCCAACCACTACTTAATGGTTTCTTACGCCCTTTAGTCATTGTTCTTGAAGTGCACCTCCCGGATGATCGTCTGGCCGATGCACCGGCCGGAAGCGAGCCCGTCGTTGTTGTCGAACGAGAAGTGGATGCCTGCATAAAGCCGAGAGACGCCGGCTTCGCCAGCGGCGTTGTCGAAGGATTGGAATGTGCGGGGTGCCAGGGGCGGTACCAGGTTGTGATCCGCGCGAATCGTGTCGGTGAACGCCACGATGCCGAACATGTCGGTGAGCACCTTCGCGGCGGCGCCTGACTGGGTTGAGTGCCCAGAGATGTAGGTCGGGAAGTTAGGCGTGACAAGGTAGGGCAACCACGTCGCATCGATCCTCTTCTGAATGTAGGTTACTGGGCGTTGGAGGTTGTAGATGTATTTCGCGTTCCAGCATTCGATGAAGGCGTCGGTCACTGCGATCCCGACCCTCGCGTACGCCTCCGCAGCCGCCATCAGCGAAAGTGAATCGTTTCTGGCGACCTGCCCGACAATGGCTATCCAGTGCCCCGGCGGAGTGCCCGTCGCTCCTGCGTTGTCCGCCCAGAAAGTAGCGATGGTCCTCTGCTCATCCGTCAGGCCTTTGTTGATGTCGTAGACCTGCTGCGCGGCCGCGAAGAACTGCGACCCGTGGTTGGTGGAGAAGGCGGGATGCCCCGGCGGAGGGCAGTCCGCGCCCGAGCTCAGGACCATCGGACGGATCTGGCCCCAGCATGGCTGGAGCGGGTTGGGGTTGAAGCCGAGTGGGGTCGGCACCCAGGCGCCGGGCACTGACGCGGGCACGTAAAGACAGTTGTTGAATATCGCGAACCCGTCGGACGCCGCCCAGGCCAGTATGGCGTCGGCCACTGCCTGGCCCTGCTCGACCGACCGGTCGAAGTCGTTCTTCTTCACCTGGTCCTGGAACTGCGCGTTGAAATGCGCCTCCAGGACGTTGATGTCATACAGGTTCTCCGACTTGAGAGATGTGAAAATGCCGCGGATCGTCCGGGCCAGCGCAGCATTGGCCACTGTCGGCCAGTGATACTTCTTGTCGTTGTTCTTGGGCTGTGGGACTCCGGTTAGGCCGTTGAGCTGGCCCACCAGCGAGCGGTTTTCCAGAGACCCCGGCGCCATCGCCTCGTAGAGCGCGACTGCTGTTACGCCGTAGATCCGGGAGGCCACTGGCGGAGCGGTCCCCTCCGACTTAATCACGTCGTAGAGCTTATCAAGCCAAACCGAGGCCACGTCCGATGGGTAGCTGTCGGCCGAGTTCTTCTCTTTATTGTTGGCCCAAGCCGTCGGAGCAAGGACTAGCAGGGCGGCCACCGTCGCCACTCGAAGAGTCGTTCTTCGCATCCTGGTCGTCCTTTTCGCAACGCTCAATACTTCGCTAATGGAGTTTGAGGTGGCCTGCCGACAGAAGCATTCCTAATGATCTTCCTACTATTCCAGCTAAGTCTCAGAGACGTGGATCGGCGGACTAATAGGCAGCCCGGATCTATGTTTAACAAACTGAATTAGTCCTTTTCGTCTTCTCTCTCAGCGCGAGCTACCTCACCGTCACATCACCCGTCTCCAGGATGCCCGCAAACGTGGCTGGGCTCCCAAAAAGGTCGAACTGGTCTAGGTCGGGCGTGTCGATGTACTGCACAGTCAGAGAGAAGAAGTCGGCGCCCGCGCCCGGTGTCCCATTGTCTGCGGCCTGGACAAGAAACGGCACCGTCTCAGTTAGGTGGGCTGTCGTTCCGTCAGTGAAGCGTAGGTTCACAATGGAAGTCATCTCCCCCATGATGAGCACCGTTCCAGCCGCACTGTTGATTGTGACCGAGTCAATGCTCGTACTGAACATTAGCATCTGGAAGACGGTCCCGTCTGGCAGGACAGCGTGACCGATTTTGCATTGGACGTGGGTTTCGCTGAACTGAAACTCGGTGCGAATGCCCGGCTCGATGTGGTAAGTGCCAGCGCCACTGGCGCTACTTCCCGCTGCTCGCACTGGAGCAACAAACGCCAGACTCACAAGCAGGAAACCTGCGATCAGGGTAATCAAACGCGCTCTTTTGTTTGTATTCATCTCCAGTTCCTCCTTTAGATTCCTATCGTCTCTGTTTTAGATACCGCCAACACGGATAGCTTGGCAGACGACTAACCAGAGGTCGTAATTCGGGGGTTCCAACGGACGTTGATCGTCGAATCACGACCTTGGTTACGTCAGTTGGCGAAGCGCATCAGCTTACCGAACGTGGAATAGCGTGCGGTTCGCGTCCACACCTCCCACAGGCGCCTCTCGATTCCAGTAGTCCACGTAGCCCTTCGACGCCGTAATGCCCTCGAACAAATTGGGTGGTGTCGCCCCTACCCCCGTACAGCTCACAACGAGGATTCCCTGATCTCCGTCCGAGTAGGCGATGCGCAGAACTGCGAGACCTGTGCTCCCTGTGCCTCCGCCAATCAAGTCAATCGTCGGCTGAGCTGGATTACCGGGCTCGAAAGGCGCTCGATCCCACCTCACAAGACCAGTGACCTCGTACGTGCCGCTGCCCGTGGACGTACCAGTAGCCAAGGAGCTACAGGTGCACGGAGATGTCGCACTGAAGGTCTCCCACGTCCCCCCACCCGTGACAGCACCGGAACTTCCACTGCCGCCGGCGGGCGCGACGAATGTCCCGGAACCTGTTAGCGTAATCTTCTCGCAATCGTTGGCCCTCGCCGAGGCATGGCCGCCCGGACTGACAGTCAATGGCGGCGCAAAGTTGAAGCTGATGATGTCCCAGCGGACATGATCAGCTTCGGTAAGGCTGGATGTTGCAGTCGCTGTATCGGTGCTAAGGAATGCCGCCAGCGCCAGAGATGCGCACGCAATAAGCATCAAAAGTCGTTTCATGATTATCACCTCCTGTGTTGAGTGATGCGTTGAGAACTTACGCTCCCCGAATGGCACGCCGCCGTTTGAAGAAGCGCTTAACAAGGAAAATCAATGTAGGCTCTGTCAAACGTCTCTCGGATTAGTGCGAGACGTCGTTCCGCAAGGTTCGCCGGCCAAATGTGTCGTATGGCAGAAGGCGTCTCCGGCTAAACTGCAAACTGTAAACCTTTCCAGGATCGGAGTGCCCGCACGGGCATGCCACCCTAGCCTTGGCGGGCAAGAATAGGTTCGTGCCCAGCCGGTGGATGCGCACTGGCGATCAATGAGTGGGCACACTCTATTACCGCAAAAGCGAAGCTGTCAACAGGCAGGGGGAGCGCGGACTGAAGGGCGCGGTTGGAGGCCGGGCCGCGGAATACGTTTGAGGCGAGGAGCTAAGCTTGGTTCATCCTGGGGGGAAAACTTGCGAATGTCTTAGGGCGTAAAGCCGGGCTGCCAACTTCTACAACGGACACACGACTTCCATGGGGAGTCTGTGATGACGTCTCCGGTCCGGACGCCTAGCTCTTGCGAGCGTTGCATTAAGCGATTTGACTTAGGGAATGGAAGTCTACGCCGCGCGCTTCTTCTCGGTTGTCTTGCTCTTGTTTTTTCTTACCTTGAGCTTGGAGCGAGTGGACATAATTAACCTGCGAAGCGCATCATTTACTGCTTCATCATTCGGGAAGATTTTCGCTACCTGAGGGTCGAGGACGACGACATTCGTCGATTCTCGGATACGTTTCGCATACTTGCCGCGCACCAGCTCACCCAAATCCGTGCGTTTGTATTCCGGTCGGCCCCATCATTGAGTTCTGATTCCTTAGCCTTCTTCATAAATCTTTTTTTCTTGTCTTGTCGATCGTCGAGCGGTAATTGTTAGTTGCAACTCTCAAGTTAACGACCGACAAGATTCATTTGAACTCTGAAAGAGTTCGCGAAAATTAGGGGGTGAACTGCGAACGCGATTCGCGAACACCTTACGGCGTTCATTTCCTTTCGAGGTCTATGTACCCAGGGCGTTGCCCTGGGCTGAAACTGGCGAACGCCTTCGGCGTTTGGACGTTCGTATTACGCCCTCCCTGACGGTCGGGCTACTGCACCGCTTCGCGGACTTGAATACTTGATTTACATCGAACCTACCGATGAATCGTTGGGCCATTGCCGGTCGTCCGCTGACGCGGACTGGTTGAATCGCTTTCGTTCTGCTTGCGATTGAACGCCCGATACAGGCCTTACAACTGTGACGCGCCCACCGCCTCGCGGCCCGGCGCATCTTCGCCAGCTTCCGTCGCGGCGGCTTTTGCTTCCGCTTCCAATGACGCTTGCGCCGAAGCCAGGCGCGCCACCGGCACCCGATAAGGCGAGCAACTTACATAGTTCAACCCAATCTCATTACAGAAGGCGATCGAGCGCGGATCGCCGCCATGCTCGCCGCAAATTCCGACCTTAAGATCGGGCTTGACGCTGCGTCCACGCTCGGCACCGAGCCGCACCAGCTCGCCTACGCCTTCACTGTCGAGAACCTGGAAGGGGTCTTCGGGAAGAATCCTGCGATCGACGTAAACCGGCAGAAAACGACCGGAATCGTCGCGGCTCAAACCAAAAGTAGTCTGCGTGAGATCGTTTGTTCCGAACGAGAAGAAGGCGGCGTGCTGCGCAATTTTAGCCGCCGTCAACGCTGCCCGGGGCAGCTCGATCATGGTTCCCACTTCGTATTCGATCTTCATGCCGTGCTCGCCCATCACCTGGTTCGCCACTTCGTGAATCAGCTCGGCTTGCTGGGCCAACTCTTCGCTTACGGAAACAAGTGGCACCATAATCTCAAGCGTCACTTGCTTGCGTTCGCCTTTTACCTGACAAGCCGCTTCGAAAATTGCGCGACACTGCATGCGCGTCACTTCCGGGAACAGCAGCCCCAGGCGGCAACCACGAAATCCAAGCATCGGATTTGTTTCGCGGATGCGATTGACGTGAAGCAGCAACTGACGCTTCTCGTCAATTTGATCGAGCAAATGATCCATGTCGGCAAGCGTGGCCGCCTGTCGCAGGGCCATTTTTAGTTCTGAAAGCTCGCCCAATAGATCGTCAACATTCGGCAGAAACTCATGGAGCGGTGGATCAAGCAAACGGATGGTCACGGGAAAGCCGGCCATTTCACGAAAGATGCCGATGAAATCACCGCGCTGCAACGGCAAAAGTTTATCCAAAGCTTTCTCGCGCGCGCCGGTACCATCGGCGAGAATCATCTCGCGCATGCACGCCAGCCTTTTGTCGCCAAAGAACATGTGCTCGGTACGACACAAGCCGATTCCTTCTGCGCCCATCGATCGGGCCACACGCGCATCGTGCGGCGTGTCGGCATTCGCTCGGACTCTCAGGCGCCGCAGATCGTCAGCCCACTTCATCAATTCATAGAAGTCCGGACCCAACGAAGGCTGCATCGTAGGCACCTTGCCCAAAAACACCCGACCAGTCGATCCATCAACGGTAATCCACTCTCCTTTGGTAACGATCTCGCCATTAACGCTGAACTGTTGCTGACTATAATCGACTAAGAGATCGGAAGCTCCGCTGACGCAAGTCTTTCCCATGCCGCGCGCAACAACTGCGGCGTGGCTGGTCATGCCACCGCGGGCTGTGACGATTGCCTGCGCTGCGACCATGCCGTGAAAATCGTCCGGACTCGTTTCCTGGCGGACCAGGACAACCTGCGCGCCTTCGCGCGCCATCTCTTCGGCTTCATCCGGGCTAAATACGACCTGGCCTTGCGCGGCACCCGGGCTTGCCGGCAAACCGGTCGCGAGCACGGGCGCATCTGTCTTCGGATCGACGGTAGGATGCAGTAGCTGATCGAGTTGCTCCGGGGTAACGCGCTGTACGGCGGTGCGATGGTCGATTAACTTCTCACTGGCCATATCAACAGCGATGCGCACGGCAGCAGCACCAGTGCGTTTCCCTGTGCGCGTCTGCAACATCCAGAGCTTGCTGCGCTCGATCGTAAATTCGCAATCCTGCATGTCACGGTAGTGCTTTTCCAGCAGTTGCGCGATCGAAGCAAACTGTTCGTAAACTTTCGGCAGCTCTTTTTTCAGCTTACTGATTGGATTGGGAGTTCGGGTGCCGGCGACAACGTCTTCTCCCTGTGCGTTTAGCAGGTACTCGCCGTACAGTTCTTTCTTGCCCGTGGAAGGGTTGCGCGTGAAGGCGACGCCGGTGCCGCTGTTCGCGCCCATGTTGCCAAAGACCATCGTCTGCACGTTAACGGCTGTGCCGAGGTTGTCCGGGATCCGATTAACACGGCGATAATCGATCGCGCGCCGGCCCATCCACGAATTAAACACGGCCGCGATTGCTACACGCAGTTGTTCGTAAGGATCGTCAGGAATCGCGTGCTGCTCAGCGAGGATAATTTCTTTTTCAGCAGCAATAATTCCTCGCAGCTCCTCCGGCTTTAGATCCGTGTCCCGGCCCCCTTCGGTTTGAGCTTTGAAGCGATCCATTACACGCTCGAACTTTTCATGGGCCACGCCGATCACAATCTCGCCAAACAACGAGGCAAAGCGTCGATATGCATCCAGAGCGAACCGCAAATCACCAGTCTGTTTAGCTAGACCCTGGACTGTCTCTTCATTGAGGCCGAGGTTTAAAACCGTGTCCATCATCCCCGGCATTGAAAACGCGGCGCCCGATCTTACTGACACAAGCAGTGGATTCTTCGCGTCGCCGAACCTTTTGCCAACTTTCTCTTCGACGGCATGTAGCGCCTCGGTCACCTGTTCCCACATCCCATCGGGAAACTTCTTGCCGTTTTCGTAATACGCATTACAGGCTTCGGTAGTAACGATCAGGCCAGGCGGCACGGGCAATCCGGCGCGAGTCATTTCGCAGAGACCGGCGCCTTTGCCTCCAAACAAGGACTTGTTTTCGCCGCTGCCTTCTTCGAAAAGATAGACCCATTTGTGGGATTGTTCTTCGGGCACCTCGTTATGTTCAGTCACGGTTAGCTTTACCTCATCAGGGGTTACTGCAGTTCAATGATACACCGAGAACCGTAGAGACGCAGCTAGTATCGATTAATTCCCAGAGTCGCCTCGATGTCATCAGCGTCTGGTTTAACCAGGTGATGAGATTAAGACGACAGAGGAAGGCGAACCGCGACTGAATAAGCAGATGAGCGATGCGGGCTTGGAGATTATCAATCCTGGAAAGAAGATCTCAACCCTGTAAACTGTGGCGCAAGTTGGCAATTTGCTACTTGCTAATACTTTGGCACGCTGGGATCGACTTCATTCGACCAGGCGGTGATGCCACCCTTCAGGTTCACCAGGCGGCCGGGGAAGCCGGCGCGTTGTAATGCTTCAATCGCCTTCGCGCTGCGGCCGCCCATCTTGCAGTGCAAGACCGTCTCGCGTTCAGCGTCAATTTCGTTCATTCGACTGACCACCTGGCCCAGCGGAATCAAACGCGAGTTGGGAATCTGGCCGATCTGGTATTCGTGCGGCTCGCGCACGTCGATGATCTGGATATCGTCCCCTTTGTCCAGTCGTTGCTTCAATTCAGTCGCACTAATCTCTTCCATCTGGTTTCCAGTCTCCGCTTGCGGCTCTTGTCGAACGCCGCAGAATTCTTCGTAATCAATTAGCTCTTTAATTGTTGGGTTGTTGCCGCACACCGGACAGTCCGGGTTCTTGCGCAGTTTCAATTCGCGAAAGCGCATTCGCCACGCGTCGAACAAGAGCAACCGGTTAACCATAATGTCCGGCGCTCCGAGAATGATCTTGATCGTTTCGTTGGCCTGAATCGCGCCGATGATTCCCGGCAATACGCCGAGCACACCACCCTCGGCACACGAAGGAACCAAACCCGGCGGCGGCGGTTCAGGATAGAGGCAACGATAACACGGACCCCGCTCAGCCCAAAAGACGCTCGCCTGTCCTTCAAATCGAAAGATCGAACCGTAAACGTTGGGCTTGCCGGTGAGTACGCAAGCATCGTTGACCAGGTACCTGGTAGGGAAATTGTCAGTGCCGTCCACGATCACGTCGTAGTTGACGAACAGACTCATGGCATTGGCGCTCGTCAGTCGAACTTCGTGAGTTTCGATCTCGACGTGTGGGTTGATGTCTTCGATCCGATCGCGGGCCGACGCAATCTTGGGCCGGCCGACGTCCTTGGTTCCGTGAATAATCTGTCGCTGCAGATTTGACATATCAACCACGTCGAAATCGACCAGACCAAGTCGTCCAACGCCGGCTGCGGCGAGATACATTCCCAGGGGCGCGCCCAATCCACCTGTCCCAATCATCAAGACACTCGCGGCTTTCAACTTCCGCTGTCCTTCCATGCCGACTTCGGGAATGATGACGTGGCGGCTGTAGCGCGCGATCTCTTCGTTGGAAAGCATAGGGAGCTCAGGAGCGCCGACATCCTGTCGGCGGTTCGCAGGCGTCTCGCCTGCGGCCTTGTCCAATACAGCTGCACCACCGGCAATCGCCGGCACAATTAGAATCGTGTCTCCGTCTTTGATCGGTGTATCCGGCCCGTTTTTCTGGCGAATGTCTTCGTCATTCACATAAACGTTCACAAAATTACGCAACGAGTTCTGATCGTTGAACAGATGACGGCGCAATTCCGCATGCGTAGTTGTTAGTTGCTCCAGCGCTTCGCGCGCCGTACTTGCATTAACTTGAATTTCAGATTGTCCGGCTGCGAATTGTCGCAGCGCGGTTGGGATAGTAATTGTTACTGACATTGATGTGTCCTCTACGTCATGTTCGACAAACTTTGAAGTTTGTCGGACTAGTCTTGCGTATCTCCTTGGGCCAGTCGCAGGCCCGATTAAGAGGGCCGTAGTCCGCTTCTAAACCTGGCGACAAACTAAAGTTTGTCGGACAAAGACTGCGTGATCTCTTCTTCACTGAATCCCGATCGGTCGGCCTGCATCTGCCACGATCTTAAATCAGCGGCGCGGCCACTTGCCACCGCGACCACGATGTATGAATACGTTGGCCAGGCGTGATCCAGATCATATCTTGACGGCACCGCTCGATCATCGGGATGCGAATGATAAAAACCTACGACGTCCAGACTTTTTTCGCGTGCGTATTTCTCACCGCGCATCAATTCCTCTGGCGTTATCAAGAATCGGTTGCGTTTTTTCTCCTCTTCACGGGCGTTCGAAATTGGATAGGACTCTGTAACTACTTTGCGGTTGTCGCCGTCAAACCGGCCAATCAACAGTCCGCAACATTCGAAAGGATAGTCGTGCTCGCCATGTTGACGAATTTCGCTCAGGTGTTGCTCATCTATCACGATCATCTCTGACAATAAGCTAAGTCAACGTAATCCAGTCTCAAGTGCCCTGAAAGGGCAAAAGAAGGTAGCCAGGGGCAAGCGCGTAGCGCGCCGCCCCTGGAGCGCGATTCATAAAACGTTCCGCGCCCTGTAGGGGCGCAAGAACAGGCTGCAGAATTCCGCCATTCGAATTTTCTCGCACCCTTACAGGGTGCGGATTGAATACCTTGTTTACCAGGGGCGTCGCTTCGCTTGCCCCTGGCTACCTTATTTCGCGCCTTCGGCGCTCAACTTCGGCGCACAACTTTTTAGATCACGGCTAGACCGCAGTTTCTCGGTAACCCCCTTACCCCGTCGCTACAGCTCCCGATTCTGTTACAGCTTCCAAAGCCTGCTCGATATCCGCGACGATATCGTTCACGTTTTCAATTCCAACTGAAATACGGACGAGACTATCTGTAATTCCCAACTCTTTGCGCCGCGCCGGCGCGAGATCGCGATGCGATGCGGTCGCGGGATGCAGCACACTTGTAAACACGTCACCGAGGCTAGTCGAGCGCACACACAATTTTAACGCGTCCATGAAACGAAAAGCCGCTTCACGTGAATTATCCTTTAGTTCGATCGACACCAGCGCGCCTGCGTGAGGCTTGCGCAGCATGCGCTTTGTTACGCCCTGGCCGGACGGCAACGCGAACGCAGGATAATGCACTCGCTCAATACGCGGATGATTTCTCAGACGTTCGGCGAGTTGGAGCCCATTCTCGCAATGTCGATCCATGCGCACCGCGAGCGTTTTCAGGCCGCGCAAAATCTCGTGTCCTTCCCATGGACTTAACACACCGCCAACGAGTTTCATTATCCCAATCAACGCCGTGCTATCCATTTCATCACGCGAAACTACGATCCCTCCCATCGCGTCGGCGTGGCCGCCGAGGTATTTTGTCGCGCTGTGCACGACCAGATCAGCGCCATGTTTTAATGGCTGGCAGAGATATGATGACGCAAACGTATTGTCCACGATCAGCCGTGCGCCAGCTTCGCGAGCGATCTCAGCGCAGGCGTCGATGTCGCAAACTTTCAGGAGTGGATTGGAGATTGTCTCAGCAATCATCACGCGTGGACGCACTTCGCGAGCTTTCGTGCGCAACTCGTCGAGATCACTGTAATCGGTCGTCACAGTCTTGACCCCAAATGCGCCAAAAACCATTTGCAGCAGACTCGTAGTCGCGCCGTACAAATCTTGCGAGGCGAGAACCGTAGCGCCAACCGTCACTTCGCAGGCGAACAAAGCCGCATGCAAGGCTGCCATGCCTGATGCATAAGCACATGCCGTAGCGCCATCTTCGATCGTGCGCAGAGCGTTTTCCAGCGCCGTTACAGTTGGATTCCCATACCGAGTGTAAATGTAGCCAGACTTTGCTCCCGCGAAGACCTGGTCGATTTCCTCCATCGACTCGTAAGTAAAGGTGGAGCTGGCATAGATCGGGGTTGATGTTGGCTGGCCCGCCGGGGTCCCTGCGCGCTCGCCTGAATGGACGAGCTGAGTTGAGATATCTACATCTGTCTTCTTTTCACCCATCTCGATTTATCAGCTCATAGCAAAGCTCACGATACTTCCCAGAACTTTTCACTCAAGTATCGCTCGCCGCCGTCGCAAAGAATCGTTACCACGACCGAGCCCGAAGGTAAGCCGCGCGCCAGACGCAGCGCGGCGAACACGTTCGCGCCTGAGCTTACTCCGACGAACAAACCCTCTTCACGGGCCAGACGTCGGGTCATAGTCTGCGCTTCTTCAGTAGCTACTTCCACGTTTTCATCGGCCAGAGTTGGATCAAAGATGCCCGGCATCCGCGAAGTTGGCAAGTGCTTTAGGCCTTCAAGTCCGTGTATGGGCGAGTCGGGTTCCATCGAAATCGCGCGAAGCATTGGATTCATTTCTTTTAGTCTGCGCGTCACGCCGACAAACGTTCCGCAAGTACCGAGTCCACTCAGAAAATGAGTCACGCGCCCACTTGTTTGTTTCCAAATTTCGAGCCCGGTGCCGTCATAGTGCGCGCGCCAATTCGCATCGTTGTTGTATTGATCCGGATAGAAATACTTTGCCGGATCGTGGGCGGCCATCTCACGAGCTATTAGTTGCGCACCGTCGCTGCCTTGCAAGGGGTCAGTCTCGATTAACTCGGCGCCCCGAAGCCGAAGGATGCGTTTGCGCTCGGCACTGGCATTCTTTGGCACGCACAGAATAATCGGATAACGACGAACTGCTCCTATCATGGCGTAGGCTATTCCGGTATTACCACTCGTGGCATCGAGAATCGTTTTGCCTGGATAAAGCCGGCCGGACCGCTCGCCATCGAGAATCATTGCCAGCGCCGCACGATCTTTCACTGAGCCACCCGGATTCAAGTACTCGGCTTTGACGAATAGTTCGACTCCGGTAGGCAAGTCACGCGCGATGTTTGGCAGTTGCAACAACGGAGTGTTGCCAACCTGTGCCTCCAAACGCTCGAGGTGCTGCCCTTCGCGCGATTCGGTCGTTCTAATAGCTTCGTTTTCTTGAATCATGAATTAGAAAAATAAAAAGGCCGCGACCTTTTGCGGAAGTCGCGACCGGCTCTCCTAAACTCTTTGCGCCGTTTTTAAATCAGCAATGCACGCGCAAGCAAGTTTCGCCCGGACGCTCCTCCCGCAGGAGAAGCCAGGTACAGGCGCAATAATAATAGTAATACTTGCGTGTCATGTTACGTGGAATATCAGAACCGAAACTATAGACGCAGCGCGAAAACAGTGTCAAGTCGGGCATTCTGAAGCTGTGATGCTCCTCGATTACCCTGTTCGGGATCACTGCCAGGCCGCAAAAACAGCGCGCACCGGTGATTCGGGACCGATGCGCGCGGAAAAGACCGAGCTTGAGTCAAGTTCAGAACTTAAATTTAAGGGCAAACTGCATCTGCCTTGACGAGCCGGAATCGCCGGTGGGAAAGCGGGTACTGGTGATCACGCCAAAGGTCGTGCTTCCAACCTGAGCGACTCGTCCCGGCTGCCCGAAATTTGCATGGTTGAAGAGGTCGAACACTTCCCAACGGAACTCTATCACTTTGTTCTCACCCATCTTCGTGCGCTTGATAACTGAGAAGTCCGTGTTGTTGAATGACGGCCCAATAATTGTATTGCGGCCGAAACTACCGAAGTGATAGATGGTCTTACCGCTAACGAAAGCGACTGGCAAGATCGCCACGGCGCCCGCTGGGCACGAACCGCCCGGCCGAGGATCACATACCAGATTCGGGAACCACTGCACACCATTACCAGTTGCAGCGGCGGTATGTGAAATGGTAATCGCAGCACCAACGTCTGGGCGCAAAGTAGCGAGTCCGGTCAGTGAATTGGCGTTCGCCGCAGGCGCGCCTCCGGCAATGGCCCCCGCATTACCCGCCAAGAGAGTCACCGGGTTGCCACTCTGTGATTGCACGATAAACGAGAGCTGCCATCCGCCGATCGCCCGATCCTTCTTGAACGGCACTTCGTAGAGGCCGCTGATCACGAATCGGTGGCGCGCGTCAAAGTCCGACAGTCCACGGTCGCTGCGGATATTAAAGCTGTCTTGCAACGTCACACCTTGAGAACTCTGTGAGTTGTAGTCAATCGACCTTGACCAGGTATACGAAGCGTTGAACTGGAAGCCCCGCGATAAACGCTTATTGGCGGTTATCCAGAGTGCGTTGTAGCTCGAATTGCCGGTGCCCTCGCGGAATGTAATATTCTGCAAGGGAACACCGGGCGCAATCGGGCTGCTTGCAGACAGAGTTGGAAAAGGCCGAGTTGCGACAAGCGCCGAATTCAAGAATGTCTGATTCAGATTTCGCGTAAGGCGCAAGTGCGTTCCCTTCGAACCAAAGTATCCGACTGACACTGCCAGTCCAGGTCTCACTTCACGTTGGATGTTCAAGTTCCATGACTGAACGTAGGCATTGTCGAAGTTTGGATCTGACGAACTGGGAGAGACTGTGGCTCCTGGCACCGCAATATCCGTTGCGTTGGAGAGTTTGGTCGTGGGAATAGTATTCGGCAACGCAACTGTAGTTGCAAAAGGTGGATTCGTAGCGTTGCCCGTTACGAGGTTGGTGACCGGCTGATCCGCAAGAATCGCGTAGGCGCCGCGTACCGCCGTCTTGCCGGTCCTGAAAGGATCCCATGAAAAGCCGACGCGCGGTTGGAAGTTCTTCCAGTTCGTATGATAGACGGGAGCGATGCCGCTATTGACGCGGACGAGCGAGTTTGTTTGAGGTACGTAGTCAACGAACCGGTTGAACCGCTCGGTCGGGGACATCAGCCAATCCCAGCGCAGACCCAGCTCGAGGGTTAGATTAGTTCGGACTTTGTAATTGTCCTGAACGAACAGGCCGAGCGCTCCCTGAGCAATGGCGGTCGATACATCGCCTAGCGTGACGTTGAATCCGTTCGCATTCCCAGCCAGAAAAGTCGTCGTGCTGGCAAAAGTGAAGGTGCCGGTGTCCCGATTAGTATTATTGTTGTAGAAACGTCGCCATTCGCCACCGAACTTCAACGAGTGGTTGCCGCGCGCGTAATTAAGAGTATCGGAAAGGACAAAAGTCGTATCCGACCGGCCTTGCGGAAAGCCGGCTGGTCCGCCGAAGTTCACTCCGCCGCCGCCAACGGAAATCTGCGGCAGCCCAATCGAATCCGTAACGCCATCTCTGATCCCGAAGTCGAGCGGGTTGAGTTTCGCATTCGGGCTGAAGGTGATGTGAATACGATTAAAACCAAACCGCGCCTCGTTAACCAGATTCGGGCCAAAGGTCCGGGTTTCATTCAGCGTGAATATCTGCCGGTGGGACTGTCGAGTGTCGCCAAATCCGGGAATATTGTTTCCCTGCAATGTCGGTTCGCCGCGCTCGTCGCGCTGGAAAGCATAGTAGCCGTGCAGCCGATCCTTACTGCTAAAGTTGTGACTAACATCCCCGGTCCACTGATCTATATTCACCGGCGCAGTTGCTGAACCGCTGGTCAGCCCGGTAGAAGAGATCGGAATTAGAGGAAGCAGCTTTAGTATGACCGGGTCAGTCACTGTTGCTCGCTGTGCGTCGGTTGGAACGGTTACGATTGGCAGGGTCAGACCTTGCCGCTGTCGCAGGCCTTCATAGCTGAAGAAGAAGAAGGTCTTGTTCTTTCCTTTGTAGCCAAAAGGCGAACCGCCTTCGCCAAAGCGCGGCAGGTTAACCGGACCACCGAGATTAAAGCCGAACTGGTTGCGATGAAACGGCGCTGGTTTCGTGGTGCGCTCGAAGAAGTTCCGAGCGTCCAGGGCACTATTGCGAAAGAACTCAAAAAACTCGCCATGATAATCGTTGGAACCCGAGCTTGTGGCGATGTTCACTATGGCTCCGGAATTCCGGCCATACTCAGCACTAAAAGTAGAGTTGTCTACTTTGAACTCCTGCACCGTATTGATTGAAGGCTGAAACGTGATCTGATTTTGGACCATGTCGTTGAGGTTGACGCCGTTGATCATAAAGTTGACGGTGTCTTCGCGGCCACCGGCTGTATTCAATCCGAATGATCCCTGTCCCCGAAGCGGAGCGGTTAGAAACCCATTCTGCGGCGGCGTAACCGAGCCCGGAATGAGCAATCCCAGATCGACAAAGTGGCGACCGTTCAGCGGAATCTCTTGCACTGTCCTCTGATTAATCACTGTGCCGACGGAGGTCGTCGCTGTCTCGATAACAGGAGTTTCAGCGCTTATGTTAACGTTCTGCTCGATGGTCCCAACTTCAAGCGAGAAATCCCGGACGATCGTGCGGCCCACTTCTACCCTAAAGTTGCTGACAAGCTCCCTCTTAAATCCCTGAGCCTCAACCTCGATGGAATAGAGGCCGACCGGTAGCGCTGCAATTTGATAACTGCCGTCAGAGTCAGTCTGAGAAGTACGTTCGATTCCAGTAGCCTGATTGCGGGCCGTTATCTTAGCCCCCGGCACCACCGAACCCTTCTGGTCGGTAACGGTGCCCTGTACCGTCGCTGTAGACTGCCCTGGAGCAACAACAGCGAACGCCATCAAGAGTGCTGCCGACGATAGCACTCGGAACGAGAACCTGAGTGTCGCTTGCATGACTATTGAGCCTCCTTTACTGCTCGCTTTAATGCCCTGTAATTTGGACTTTCAAAGACAAGGGGGACCGCGCGATGTAGAATTTTTTTGACGAGATGCAATGGCAATGCCGCGACTAATTGGAAATGAACGCGCAATTCCTAATAAAACTGAGGACGATCCGCTTCAAGCTAGAGTCCCCGATCCAAATTTCTGAATAACGTCCGAGATCCAAGATCAAGTGGCTTGGAATGCGCCCCTGGGACCTTGGTCTTCAAGAGCAGAGAGGACCTGTGCTCGGCATTTCAATGTGTCGTTCTACGACTCGGTGTGCGGGCAATTAGTACTGCAAGAGATATTCACGCAGGTCTTGATACATCGCTTCAAACGAATCGGCGCAAAACAGCACCGGCTGAAAGTGTGTCGGGTCATATTCCTGCTGCGATGCAGCTTCTAAATCGAAAGGCCTGAGTTCCGCTTCGCGCATCTCTTCGAGTTCGCCGGCCGAAGAGAGCAGCCCAGTGCCATATGCCTTCATATTTCCATTTTCCCGCAGCACACCGAATTCAATCGTGAACCAGTACACTCGCGATAGCTGATTCAACGCGTCCGGCGCCGTTGTCCGCTTTACGGCTTCACCGAACAAGCGATTGAGTTCGGCCAAACGGGGGCATGCCAAGGTTACTCCATGCCCGACGATTTCATGCACCACGTCAGGTTCAGGAGTGTAAAGCGGCGTCGAATGATGTCGAATGTACTGGGTGCAGAGGAAAACTCCATTCGCGAGATTCTCGAGAAAGACGCGTGGCTGGACTAACCCGGCGACCGGCTCCAGGCGAAAGCCGCTGATTGCTTGCACTTTTTCATTGACCTCGCGTAACTGCGGAATGCGTTCGGGATCGAAACTCAGACGACCGAGCGCTGCGAGATACTCCGCGCATGCATGTTTCTGATGAGCTGGCCTGAGCGCCTTCCAGATCACATTCCACACGACGTGCTCTTCCGCAGTATAAGGTGCGTCGGGAATTATTTGGCCGGGTCGATACGAGAGCGCAAGCTGCGCAATCTCGTTGCGCCGCGCACGATACTCCTGATCGCGAAAGCCGGGATGATCCGGATCGAGTTGCACAATCGCGTTTCGATCAGCCGTGATTTCACCGGTCTCGGCAGCAATCATGCGCACGTCGACGTGATCGGAAAGTAGCTGCCGCTGCGTTGTAGTATTCCTTTGTTGTCTCATGATCTTAGCCCTCTTGCGGCTATGTCGTTCCCCAATACGGTGAGCCTCCGGCTCACCATAACCCTAACATTACTGATAAGGAGACTGCGCCTCGTTTTGCGTCGAGGCAAAGCCTCGACGCTGAATATTCAAGAAACTGCTCCACGGAAAGACGAAGCCTTTCCGCACTGTGCTGCGGCAGAGCCGCACCTCGGTGCCAGCGGTCAAAGCCTTCGGTTCTGGTCCGTGTCCAAATGGGGAGCCCGGACGTCCGCGCCCCCATCAAAAATTGAACCGGCCACCGAATCCTCCTGTTTTGGAAGGACCGACGGCCGGTTAACGGAACTTGTCTTCGAGCCTTAGCTTGCTATCTCGCGACAGTCCATCGCCTGACCCTCCCTCCAAACGGAGAGCGGACCGTAGTAATAGTAGCGATGGTTTCTATCGGTTCTCCGCATCTTCCTGACTCGAACCTCGTTGCGCCCAAAGATTAATCGCATCACGTTCAACTCGTCAAGCTGTTGGTGCAATCATTGTTCCGCCGACATCACGGAACTTTCTTTCCCGCTGTCACCGTTCATCCGGGGGCCGACAAAGTAAGTGTTTTGATAAAAACCCAAACTGCACGGTATTCGCTCGACGATGTCGGTTAAACCGACACGATATCGCATAGGATTATTTGATCGCGCATTTTCAGCACGCTGGTTACCGTGGTAAACGCAGCCTACTCAAACGGCACGGTCATTGCGATGTTCTCTTGCTGGAGGGAGTCGTATGAAATCAAAATATCTTAGACGCATCTTCGGAGCAGCCATTATGGCGCTCACATTGGTTGTTGGGTTCGGCATCACAGCGCAGGCCCAGACCCCCTGGGACTCTTATAGGTATCGCCGACAACAGGAAGAGCTCCGCCGGCAGGAAGAGCTGCGACGACAACAGGAGCAGCAATATCAAATCTACCAGCAGAATGATCGCTGGCAGCGTGGCCAGGATCGTTGGGGCCGCGGGCGTAACTTGGACGGCTACCCAAACTGGGGTGGCGGTTACGAGCTTCGCCAGACGGCGCTGAACGCCGGCTACAACGAAGGAATTAAGGCAGGCCGTAACGACCGTAATCGGCAACGTGGCTACTACGGCGGCGACTTTCGTAGTAATGGTAATGGTTCCTATCGGAATGCTACGAAGGACTACAACTCAAGATTCGGCGACCGCGAACTCTATCGACGCTATTTCCAAATGGCGTATGAGAATGGTTACGCGGACGGCTTGAGAGGTTACTAAACCGAATCCCAAAGGCTAAACGTTAGGACCAACCGTCGGCGGAAGTAAGGAACGCGCTGTTCTTGCTTCCGCCGATTTGCGTCAGCGGGACTGTAGCCCGCGCGTCAGCAAGGGTGTGTTTTGTTCGGCCCTCTTAAAATTCATTCGCAAAACGCAAGTTTCTGTTTTCAGAAAGCGACTGCCGCACGTTTCACGCGCACCCCTCCGTTGGTGGTCGTGGCGCGCACCGTAGGTCCGCCTGAACCGAGATCGATCGTAACGTCTCTTGGTATGCGCCCACGATCGGTAAGCGGCACGTTCACCGGAAAATCAATGCTGATGTTTCCATTCACCGTGCCTGTTTCCAGATGGGCCGAGTAGTTATCGGGCATCGAGAGGGTAACGCCCCCGTTCGTCGTCTTTACGTTAAGCTCTTCACCATTCCACCGATTGCCGGCCAGCTCGATGTTCACGCCGCCATTCATTGTTCCACCACGCACGCTGCCACCGACTCGCCGCAGAGTGACTCCACCGTTCGTAGTCTTAAAGTCGATCTTTCCATAGACCTCGGCGATCGAAATGCCGCCGTTGTGCGCTTCCAGCGAAAGGTCAGTCCGGCGCGGAACAAAAATTTCGTAACTGACAAACCAGTGAAAATCATCGCGTTCTTCAGGACCTTCGGCATGGATGAGCAAGCCTGCTGTCTCTACCCTGATCTGCTGCGCTAATTCGTCTGCCTGGGCCTGGGTTGGAGCGGCAGTCTGAATACGCGAACGCACCAGGATTTCATTCCGCTCCCAACCCTTGATCGAGACGCCGCCATTTCGTTTAGTATCAACTACGACGGCGCCACCCGCCGGCAGAGTTTCTTCCTTGATCTCGCAGTGTGTTTGCAGCCGATCGCTGGTCATGGAATCACGACACTGCATGGACCCCTCTTTTTTCTGGGCCCTGGTGGCGACGCCTGCGAAACCGACGAGGGCGATCACAACTAAAGCGTAACGAAGACAATTTTTCACGGTGATCCTCCTCACTGTTTTAAGCCCTCCCTGAGGGTGGGCTGGTGACCTGTTTTTTCCAAAGTTGATGGGTACCAGGTAAATAAACGCAGCTAAAATTGCGAGGTTGCAAAAGTTTTGTCGCGGGACCGATTTCCCAGTCGCGAACGAGCAAATGATTGAAGATTCAGTGGTAAAATATGGGGCATGCGAACAAGTGTAACCATCATGACTTTTAGTTTGATTCTGACCCTGGCAACGTTTTCGAATGCTACCGCCCAAATTGTGGAGCAGCCTTATCGCATTAGTGATCGCGAAGTCGTCCGGCTGTTGGATAGCATCAAGGACCAGAGCAATGCTTTTCGCAAAAGTCTGAAGAACGCGCTTAACAAGAGCCGCCTGGACCAGACGCAGCGTGAAGATGACATTAACGGCTACGTCAAAGCTTTCGAAGAAGAAACGAAAAGATTGGATGACAACTTCGATCATCACAAGTCAACGACAGCCGATGTCGATTCTGTGCTGCAACGCGCTTCCCGGATCGACACGTTTATGATCCTTCACCGTCTCGATGCATCCGCCCAGAACGACTGGGCGAAGCTGCGCGCCAGCCTGGAGCAACTCGCCGCAGCCTATAACGTTTCGTGGCGCTGGGGCGGCGACCGGCGCACAACGGACATCGCAAACCTGCCATACCGCGTGAGGGACCGGCAGGTCGAAGAGATCATTCATCGTATCGAGAGTCAGTCAGACATCTTTCGCAAGAGTTTGGACTCCGCTCTGGACAAGAGCCGCTTCGACGGCACCCGTCGCGAGGACGATATCAATTCTTTCGTTAAAGACTTTTATAAAGAAACAAAGCAGCTACATGATCATTTCGACAGTCACAAGTCAACGGCGAATGATGTTCAGACCGTACTTGATCGTGCGTCCCGGATTGATCAATTCATGCGCCGTAATCGTCTGAGGCAGGATGCGCAGAGAGACTGGGCCACGCTGAGAGAATATCTCGACGAGCTGGCGCAAGTTTATAACGTGACGTGGAGATGGGGCTTCTAAGTAATGAGTGATGAGCAATGAGTGATGAGTGATGAGTGATGAGTATTCCACAGCTTTGAATCAAACCTATTCTCAACTATCATTGCTCGCACGACATCGGGCCTTTGAATTGGCCCAGATAATCACGGGGCCGTAGCTCAGCTGGGAGAGCGCATGAATGGCATTCATGAGGTCAGGGGTTCGATCCCCCTCGGCTCCACCAAGTAATCATTCCACGCCACCGACTGGCGAGATTCATCACAAAACCAAACACTGGATAAGCTTCGGAGTGGGACTGTTTCTTTTTCTCGCGACGGCCGCGGTCGTTGTCTGGCAGAATGCGCGATTAGCAGTTCTTTGGGACCTAAGTTATGTCCTGGAAAATGCGTATCGCATCTCGCTGGGCGATGTTCCCTATCGTGATTTCCCTTTTCCTTATCCCCCACTAACGTTTCTGATTCAGGCCGCGATTATAAAACTGGCCGGCCGCGTTTATTGGCACACGACGGTTTATTGCGCCGTGATGGGCGGACTTGACACGCTACTAACGTGGCGCATTATGCTTAACATTCTACGCGCGGAAATTCCCCACGCTCGCCTATTCTCATTTATTTTGAGCTTGCCGCTGATTGTATTGGGCATCTATTGCGTGTTTCCACATCCTTTCTACGATCCCGATTGCAGCTTGGCGATCCTTCTCGCGGTGTTCCTGCTGCAGCGACTTGAACAGAAACCTTCTTCTTTCGCGCGCGGACCGCTGGCCGGCGCGGTCCTGGCGATTCCATTGTTCGTCAAGCAGAACACGGGACTCGCATTTATTGCTGCTGCGGGACTCGGCCTGGCAGCGCTGCTCACGATCGCAGTTATTCAGCGACGATCGATCCGACGATACGCACTCATCCTTGTCGGCGCATTGACAACACTCGCATTGGCTTTGGCGCTGATTCATTTCACCTGCGGATTAAGGAATTACTGGCATTGGACAATTGAATTCGCTGCGTCACGGCGCACGCCCGCGCGTGCGGAGATGCTCGGGATTTACCAGGACAAGATTCTGCTTCTGTGGATCGCAATTTTTGCAGTCGGAGCGCTTGGAGCTTGGCTCAGCCGCGGCCGCAGCCGTTGGTTGGCAGGGTTGTCCGGCGTGGTGATGTCCATTCCATTTGCATGGCCTGCGTTTTATCTGCTGCGCGACCAGGACGCATCTGAAAGAGCGGAACGCTTGTTGTCTTTATGGCCGGTGCTGCTAGTCATTGCTTTCGTCGTTGCTCTGACAAGGCTCAGGCGACAAAGAGGAACGTCGGCCCTCTTGCCGTTCATCTTGATCGCTACAATCCACGGCGCATTCATGTCGCAACAGCTCTGGGGATCAACTTATGCCATTTGGCCACTGTTCATGATCCTGCTGGCGACGACGCTTTCCGGTCTCTCCTATCTCGGTTCAGATGCAGGACTTGTCCTACGCTCACGTTTAGATTCGGGACTTGTCCTGCAATCAGACGAGCAGATAAGTCCGCCCTCGAAACGATTGATCGATCGCCGGCTATGGCTGCTACTGCCCTTTACCTCGCTCGTTGTTATGTCACTGCTAATCTCGGGCTGGTTCTACATCAAGTCTCATGAGCGTCTGAGTTATGCAAATCTTGACGACGGCGAATTGAGACGACCCACACTGCCGCAATTGAAAGGCTTGACGACACGCGGTGATTGGCTTCCCGATTTTGAGGAACTGATCCGTTATGCCGATCGCGAGATTCCGCCCAACGATGGCATCCTGATCGTTCCCGGTGAGGATCTTTTTTATTACACAACGGGCCGGCGGCCACGCTTTCCGGTGCTGCTGTTCGATCAAACGGTCAATCCCTATTCGCCGGAAGAGATTCGGAGCCTCTGCCGCGAGCGTAACATCAAGTGGTTAATCGTCAAGCAGGATTTACAAAACGAAGATGACGAGGTCGATCGGGAAAAGGATCGATTGACGGAAGCTCTTGAGGACGATTTCGAACAGGTTGAAAGTCTGAAGAACTATGATATCTATCGACGAAATGATCTGAACGAATCTTCTGAACCGGATGAAGATTCGGAGAATGAGCGCTAACGCATCTTGGCAGCCAGGCTGAGGCAGTGAACGAAGTCGGCGGAGCGACGGCATATCTATAGCCCTCAGAGCAAGCTGTGGGAGAGAAACGACAATCCAAACAGAGCCCCAGCGGGGCGGCATATTTAGTTCAGGGCCGGAAACATAGGGTTAGCGGAATTAATGTCGCCCGCATTCGCGGGCTGGCTTCTTATTTGGGTAAGCAAGCCCACAGCCTGAGCTGTGGGCTACTGGCATGTCGTCTGCATTCGCAGGCTTGTACCGCTGACGGGCAGTTTAAGCTTGACGGCTCACTCAATCAGAAACTTCAACAACCCGCGGGCGGCGGACAGACCGCTGATGCGTTCTTCGTCGGAGCTGTAGAGGCCGAGTAGATCCGAGCGAGGGCCAGAAAGCATTTGTTCGGTCCGCAATTGTTCCCGTTCGTATTCAATCTCTCGTTTCTCTTTCTGACGCGAAGTTTCCAGACCGCCGGCGCGAATGAACTCGACAATCTCGCGCAGCTCATCGGGATCGAACCAGGTGCCGTGGCCTTTGCAAACATCGACGACCACACCAGAGCAGCGCGCAAAGTTAATTCGATTCATCAACTGGCCACATTGCGGACAAGGCGCGTAGGTAATTTTAGGCGGCTCAGAGCCTCGATTGGAGCCCTCCCTATCGACCACCCCAAGCGGGCTGCCCTCTTCCACCCCATCGGCGTTGCGCCGATGGGGACCCCGGGCTTGGGGACCCCGGTTGGTCGGCCTACTGACCCGATCCGTTGAGCCCTCCCTTATGATCGGGCTGGTGACGCGCCCTACTGAAACCTGTTGTCCCGGAACGAGTGACGCGCCGCCCAGCACGATTGATTGTTGCTCGCGATTGGCGCAAATTCTTTCAAACGCGGCGACCTCGACCCAAAGTCCCCCACATCGGTCGCATTCTCGCATTGCCTCTGCGCCAATCTTGATCGAGGCCATGTCAATCTTGCACCGCGGACACTTCAAAACGGACAGTTGCGCTGCGTCAGGTTCGGTGGCAGCAGCGCCGCAATGCGGACAATGCCGGCTGCCGATGAACATCATGGCGAAACAGGACCTACACGCCAGGGTGGCTAGTTTTGATTCGCAGTAGCGGCACTGTGGCGAATCGGAAGAAACGGCCGCACCGCAGTTCGGACAATTCAGAGTTTGTGCTTCCATGAGTCAGGAGCGCACGCATCCTGCGTGCAGTTCGCGGGCATCCTGCCTGCCCGAGAGCATATCACCCGCTCACCACCGTGAGCGGTCCTCCAACCTTGCGGAGCTTAACATTCCCAGACGAGAGCCTGCCACGAAAAAATTCTTCTCACCAATCGGTCGCGAAGTTGTAACCATTTTGATTTATCAACGATGACGGATCGCAAAATGCTGGACTCGGAATCAAGCTGTATGCGATTCTTGGAGTCTCCAAAACGTCGCGGAACAATCAGAGGCAAAGGGGGGAGTATTATGAGAAGGCTTTTTGTGCTCGCGCTAACTCTGCTGTTTGTGACCGCCTGGGCTGAGTCGAGCATTGTCATGGCGCGGGAGTTTTCATTACAGGAAAATCAGAACACTCAAGCTAACGCTTCTACTGCAGAAGTTAGCAAGCGGCGGCACCGGCGGCGGCATCGTCGCCATTTTAGACGCACCGTGGTCAGCAAGACCAAGGCAGTGGGCGAGAAGAGCAAGGAAGTCGGCGAGACAACTGTCGAGAAAAGCAAGACTGTCGGCGGCAAAGTTGTCGATAAGTCGAAAACAGTTGGTCGAAAGACCAAGCAGACGGGTGATACCGTTGTAGACAAGTCGAAGACCGTCGGTCAAAAGAGCAAGGAGACGGGCGAGAAGGTAGTTGATAAGACAAAGAAGGTCGTCAAGCCTCCACAGTAGCCCGTTTGAAAACTTTCGAGGCGCTCATTCGTTACACGCGAAGCATTGTGTCGTGGCAGGCTTTGCTTGCGCTGGAAGCGATTGGCGAAATAGACACTTACTCTGAGTTGGGCGAAGCTTGTGAACCGGACACGACGCGTTATGCGATTTACGCGCGGGTGATCGAACAACAGCAAGCACCTTACAAGAAGCCAAATTCGCTGTGCCTCTAGCCGGCGGACTTGTCCGCCGGTTGAAACATCGCGAAAAACTTTCGACGGACAAGTCCGTCGTCTAAACAGTGAAACCTGACATGAGCGCCATAATGCAGAAACAATCGGAAGTCACACCCGAACTTGATCAATTGTGCATCAACACGATTCGCGCGCTGGCCATCGATGCGGTGCAGAAAGCGAAGTCAGGCCATCCGGGCTTACCTTTGGGAGCGGCGCCGATGGCCTATGTCTTATGGACCAGGTTCATGCGCTACAACCCGCGCAATCCCAAGTGGGAAAACCGAGATCGGTTTTTACTATCGGCCGGCCATGGGTGCATGTTGCTATACGGGTTGCTTTATCTGACCGGCTACGACTTGTCGCTCGACGAGATCAAGAACTTTCGCCAGTGGGGATCGAAAACGCCTGGTCATCCGGAATACGGTCTGGCGCCCGGCGTTGAAATTACCACCGGTCCGCTGGGGCAAGGGTTTGCCAATGGTGTGGGCATGGCGATGGGCGCCGCGCACCTCGCAGCAAAATTCAATGAGAAAGATTTTTCCCTGATCGATCACTACATCTATGCGATCGCGTCTGACGGCGATTTGATGGAAGGCGTGGCGTCAGAAGCAGCATCACTGGCGGGTCATTTGAAACTCGGGAAATTAATCTATTTATACGACAACAATCACGTGACAATCGAAGGGTTTACCGATCTGGCTTTTTCTGAAGATGTACCAAAAAGATTTGAGGCTTACGGCTGGCACACTTCAACCGTCGACGACGGAAACGATCTGGCAGCAATCGAAGTAGCAATTCGCGACGCCCAGTCGGTTGCCGATCGCCCGTCGCTGATTTCTGTCAAGACAACCATCGGTTATGGAATGCCCACTGCCGGCACGCGCAAGGCTCATAGTGATCCGCCGGGCGAGGAAGCCGTGCGGGAAACCAAACGGCATCTTGGTTGGCCCGAAGACAAACAGTTCTACGTTCCGGATGAAGCGCTTGCGCATTTTCGCGAAGCGATCGATCGAGGTGCACAGCAAGAGAAAGAGTGGTCGGAGTTAGTTACGAAATACAAGGACAAACATTCAGACCTCGGAAAGCTTTGGGAGCAGACGATGAGTGGTGCGCTTCCCGATGACTGGGAGAAGCATCTACCGAGTTTTGAAGATGCCGAACCCGTAGCGACGCGCGTTGCCAGCGGTAAGGTAATCAATGCCCTCGCGCCGCACCTGCCGATGCTCATTGGCGGGTCGGCCGACCTCGGCGTATCAAACAACACCGACATCAAAGACAGCGGCGATTTCGAAGCCGGCCGCTACGACGGCCGCATTGTGCACTTCGGTGTGCGCGAACATGCCATGGGGGCCACTCTGACGGGCATGTCTCTGAACGGTGGGCTGATTCCTTATGGTGGCACGTTCATGACTTTTTCGGATTACATGCGACCGTCGATTCGGCTCGCCTGTCTTTCAGAAGTGCAGGTCATTTACGTTTTCACACACGATTCGGTCGGGCTTGGTGAAGATGGCCCGACGCATCAACCGATCGAGCATCTCGCAGCACTGCGGGCGATTCCTCATCTGTTCGTGATTCGGCCGGCGGATGTGCACGAGGTCCGCGAAGCCTGGCGGCTGGCAATTCTGCGACGCGAAGCACCTACGGCTTTGGCTCTGACAAGGCAGAAGGTGCCCCTGATTGATCGAAAGAAATTCAGTTCTGCTGAAGGTTTGCGCCGCGGCGCGTATGTTTTGGCTGAGGCCGTCGCAGAAACCCGACCGTCGGGGAGGGTGCAAAGCGAACTGGGCAGTAGCCCGACCGTCAATCATGTCAGTAGCCCGACCGTCAATCGTGTCAGTAGCCCGACCGTCAATCGTGTCAGTAGCCCGACCGTGAGGGAGGGCGCAGGGTCAGGCGAGACACCCCGGCTAATCTTGATTGCCACCGGCTCTGAAGTCTCCCTCGCTCTGGAAGCACGCGAGCAATTGCAGAAAGATGGCGTGCCCACGCGGGTGGTTTCGATGCCGTGCACTGAATTGTTCGAAGAGCAATCGCAGGATTATCGGGATCAGATTCTGCCGCCATCGGTTACCGCCCGTCTTGCTGTCGAAGCCGGAGTGCGCCAGGGCTGGGATCGTTGGGTCGGCCCGAAGGGTGACGTGATTTGCCTCGATCGTTTTGGTGCGTCCGCTCCGGGCGATGTGGCACTGAAGAATCTGGGATTCAACGTTGATAACGTCCTGAAACACGCGCGGAAATTATTGTAGACATCCTTTCAGTACTGCATGAGTGCGAGGCGATTTCACGTCGAATACGCGGTGCTGGCGGTCGACAATCTTCGCGACTTGCCAAAGACCGCGGCGTCACAAATCGTTCGAAAGATATCTCGCCTCGAAAGCAGCTTAAGCGGCAATATCAAGCGGCTGCGGCAAGCTGACTTCGGTTATCGGCTGCGTATGGGTGATTATAGGATTTTGTTTGATATCGAAGATGATACAATCGTGATCCAAAAGATAGGCCATCGGAAGCATGTTTATGAGTAGTGCTGTTGTCAACAAGAATCGCTTCCAGCGGGAGCAGAAGTACGTAATCGAGAGGATTGCCGAACTGCGCGAGGAGTTAGAGGATCTAATAGACTATCTCGACCTGTTAGAGGCACGTGCGCAGAATTTTGGCAAACGACACTACAGTACGGACCAGGTCAAGAAGATGCTGGGACTCAAGTAAGTTAAAGCCTTCTGAAACCGGTAACCCAAATCCTGAAATACGCCTGCCGCTATTGACAACGTTGTGTTTGGATCCGGACGGGTCTGTAAGATCCCCTTATGACGACTTCATAAGTCTCCAGTCTTACCGCTTCTTAATCGTAGCGCTAATGAATACCTAGGCATCGTGAGACAAGAATCGCGCGGTGAGCAGGAACGTCGTTCCTTAATCAAACTAGAAGCGGCCCACCGGATTTTTGTCAGTCGTTATAGATAGTTAAGAATGCGCGCAATCACAATAGTTTCGTTTGGCGGGACCGAAGGACTCGAAGTCCGCGATGTTCCGGATGCGCCGCCGGCGACTGCTGATCGAGTGCGAGTGCGGGTGCATGCTGCAGGTTTGAATCGCGCTGACATCCTGCAGCGCATGGGCCGGTATCCCGCGCCGCCCGGTTATCCGCAGGACATTCCGGGCCTCGAATTCGCCGGTGAAGTTATGGAAGTCGGCCACGAGGCACGCATGTGGAAACTTGGACAGCGCGTGTTTGGTATCACCGGCGGCGGCGCGCAAGCGGAGTTTGTAACGGTGCCGGAAAGCACGCTGGTGGAAATTCCTGCCAACCTCAATTGGGCGGACGCGGCTTCGATTCCTGAAGTTTTCATGACCGCGCACGACGCGCTTTTCACTCAGTGCGGGTTGCAAATAGGAGAGCGGGTCTTGATCCATGCCGCGGGTTCAGGCGTAGGCACAGCCGCAAGCCAACTGGTACGCGCTGCCGGCGCTTTCGCTTATGGCACCTCGCGAACACCCGAAAAGCTGGAAAGAGCCAAAGAGTTTGGGCTTACTGATTCGATTGTGGTCAATAGCGATCCCATGCTGTTTGCGGAAGCTGTCAAGAGATGGACCAGCCCAACCGGCATTAACGTGATTCTGGATCTCGTGGGCGCAGCTTATTTGAAAGCGAACCTCGCAGTACTGGCGACGAAAGGCCGCTTGATTTTCGTCGGCACTATGAGCGGCGCGAAAGCAGAGATAGATTATTCGATCGTGATGGGCAAGCGTTTGCGGATTATGGGCACGTCTTTGCGCACCCGTTCAATTGAAGAGAAAGCAACCGCAACCCGATCATTTGCACAGCACGTCGTGCCTTTACTCGCCAGCGGAGACGTGCGGCCGGTTATGGACAGGGTTTTTAAGTTGCAAGAGGTGCGCGCTGCACACGAGCGAATCGAGTCGAATGAAAGTTTCGGGAAAGTAGTTTTGATGATTGACTGATAAAAGCGGCTCTGCCCGCTAGCAGCGCGGCAAGGCTATGCCTTTCCGTTGAGCGATCAACTTCGGGTCGAGGCTCCGCCTCGGACTACCAGAGGCATAGCCTCTCTCAAATCCAGGGCAGCTTGCGGTGAGGCAAGCCTCACCGCACTGTGCTGCGGCAGAGCCACATTGTTCAAATTAGATTGTATTGGGAATTCTCGACGCGTCTGTTTTAGGAATGTCCGCTATCATTCGCCCCGCCGCTTCGTCCGTAATAATGCAAAGCCCGTGGCGGCCTTCGCCGGCAAGTCGGTGCACCAGCCTTCGCGCCTCTTCATAGGTCAAGCTTGTGGCCTCAACACCCCGGTTGCCGATCACCGACCATCTTTCCATTACAAGTTCACTCATCACAATCGAGAAGATCCTATGAAAACATAGCCCTTGCTGACGCGCGGGCTACTGACACGTGTCCGTAGCCCGACCGTTAGGGAGGGCTCCCGACAGAGTCGTTTACTTCCCTTTAAAGACAGGCTTGCGCTTTTCAAGAAAAGCTTTTACGCCTTCATTCTTGTCTTCGCTGGAAAAACAGAGAGCGAAGAGATCGACTTCGCGGCGCAAACCTTCGTCCAGATTGGATCTTGAAGCAAGCTTGATAGCTTCTTTCGCGAGACGAAGCGCGATCGGGCTTTTCTCGGCAATTCGGTTAGCGATCTCCATCGTCTTTGTCTCGAGCTGATCTGGCGGTACGACCTGATTCACCAAACCAATCGAAAACGCCGAATGCGCATCGATGATCTCGCCGGTCAAAATCATTTCCATCGCTTTGCCTTCGCCCACCAGTCTAGTCAAACGCTGGGTGCCGCCACCGCCCGGTATGATGCCGAGATTAATTTCCGGTTGCCCGAAGGACGCTCTCTCGCTGGCGACGCGGAGGTCGCAAGCCAAAGCCAATTCGCAGCCGCCGCCAAGGCAGTATCCGTTAACCATCGCGATGACGGGCTTCGGAAAACTATCGATAGCATTGAATAACGACCGCTCTAACATTACTTCTCGTTGCGTAAGGGTGGTGCGATCGGCAAACTCCCCAATATCGGCGCCCGCAATGAAAGCTTTATCGCCTGCGCCCGTGATTATCACCACCCGAACGGAATCGTCTGTGCGCAACTCATCGAGAACCGCAGCGCCCTCGGTGCGCGTTTGAATGTTCAGGGCATTTCGCTTTTCCGGGCGGTTAATCGTGATTACCGCAACGCGGTTACGCCGCTCGACCAGAATCGTCTCGTAGCTCGAGCTCACTTTGCCGGCTCCCTTTTTCGTATTTGCTGCATAGATTAACTGCAAAGTCCCAGAGAACCAAGACGGCCTGGTCAGCTGCAATTCGATTGGAGCAGATGTAGCAGCCTGAGCCGCATTCGGTTTTGGTGTGGGTTTACTTCGCGGAAGAAGAGGAGTCGCCGGGCGCCGCAGCTTGTTCATCAGCGACCCAGGAAACAAACAGGCGCACCCAGTTTTCCGTAGGCTCGCTGATTTGCACACCGACGCGGGCGGTGCCGTAGATGGCAGGCGAGACGCGCACGACAGCCGCCGTAATTTCGGTCGCCGAGCCGTCAGGCTTGTGCGCGCGAATGTACAGTTTTTCCCCGATGTTTACTTTCTGATTCAGATGGAACAGCGCGCCGGAGGTCGAGATGTCGTCCGTCTCCGTTGGTTCGCTCCAGGCGGCGCCATCTTCAGCGCGTCCCGAAACCACAATCGGAAGACGCAGTGCCATACGCAGTGCAAAGCGTCTTTCTTCATTCTGATAAGGAGTGCTCATAACCGTTGCTACGACAAGCTCGCCGCTCGCTCACATCCAGTCGATCAGGTTCAGCTAGTATAAGCCTTTTGGGCCGCTTCTGGCCCGTCCCATTTGTAGAAACCCTGGCCGCTCTTCTTGCCCAGCTTACCTTCGCCGACCATTCGCCGCAGGATTTTGGGCGGTCGAAATGTTTCCGATCCCAGCGCGGCATGGAGATATTCCGCGATATTCAGCCGCACATCAAGGCCAACTACATCGGTTAGCCGCAGAGGACCCATCGGATGGTTGTACCCGAGCTCCATTGCCGTGTCGATATCGCGCGCGCTGGCAACGCCCTGTTCCACCATGCGCATGGCTTCTAATCCCAGAGTCACCCCTAAGCGGCTGGAAGCAAAACCTGGTACGTCGCGCACAATAATCGGCTCTTTCTTCATTCGCCGCGCCACCTCGCGCGCGGCCGCAATCGCATCTTCGTTGGTCTGGCTGCCGACAATGATTTCCACAAGCCGCATAAGATGCACGGGATTGAAAAAGTGCATTCCTACGACGTTTGCCGGCCTTTCGCCAGGCTGCGTTCGATAGATTTTACGCCGCGCGAGAGAGCATTGGCATTGATGTCCCGCATCACGACGTCATAGCCGGCAGCGGCTGCGACCTGGGCGATTCCATGACCCATTGTGCCGGCCCCAAGGACAGCAATACTATGAATTGCGCGAGTCGCCGCGTTGCCGGGATTGTCCTCAGAAATGATGCTCAAGGTACTTACGAACTGCTAGCGCCGCATGGGCAAGGAAATTGACGCTGGCTCTGATATCCTTGTTCGACTAGGTAATGCATCAATAGTTATACTATACGGGCAACTTAAAAGGCTATATGTTTCCGCAATTCGTCGGGATTTTCACCGCATAAAAAGGAGAGCAAGCGAATTTGGCCACACAAGAGCTTAGCCGCCAGGTCGTCATTATCGGCTCAGGGCCGGCTGGACTAACCGCCGCGATCTATACCGCACGCGCGAATCTTAACCCCTTACTAATCGACGCGCCCGCCGACCATGAGAAACAAACAACCCCCGGCGGCCAGTTGATGATCACCACCGACGTGGAGAACTATCCCGGTTTTTCGGAGGGCATTCAGGGGCCGGAGCTAATGGCTGAGTTTCGCAAGCAGGCTGAACGATTTGGCACAGAGTTTTTGGAAGACTGGATCACCAGAGTCGACCTGCAAAAACGGCCGTTCACGGTTTTCACCCGTGACAAGATCATCAAAGCTGAGGCGCTGATTATTGCTTCGGGAGCGTCAGCGAAATGGCTGGGCATTCCTGGTGAGGCGAAAACGCCGAACGGATTTGGCGGCAATGGGGTTTCCGCTTGTGCAACTTGCGACGGCCCTCTACCGGCTTTTCGTAACAAGCACCTTGTCGTCGTGGGTGGTGGAGACACCGCGATGGAAGAGGCGACATTCCTGACGCGCTATGCCTCCAGGGTTTTCGTGGTTCATCGCCGCGAGAAACTGCGCGCTTCAAAAATCATGCAGGAGAAAGCGTTTCGCAACGATAAGATCGAGTTCATCTGGAACACCGCAATGGAAGAGATCCTCGGCAACCCGGAGCAGGGAGTAACGGGCGTCCATCTGCGCAACCTCGAGACCGGCGAAGTGACGATCTTCGATTGTGAGGGAGTTTTTATCGCAATCGGACACAAACCAAACACGCACCTTTTCAGGGGCCAGCTTGACATGGATGCGGTCGGTTACATAAAAACTTCCGGCCACTCAACCGCCACGAACATTCCGGGCGTCTTTGCCTGCGGGGACGTGCAGGATTCATTCTATCGCCAGGCGGTCACTGCCGCCGGCACGGGTTGCATGGCGGCCATCGACGCGGAACGCTTTTTGGATCATCTGCCGATAGTTATGCCCACTGGCGAGGAAGTGACCATTGAAGGCGAGCACATCACACCTGACCATCAGGAGATAATCCTGCCGACCGGGGAAGTTATTCTGAACGAGCCGGAAGAAGCGCTGTCAGGCGAGGACTAGGGTTCCCACCCCTTCTCAGAGCTTACTTCGTGATCAGAAGAGGGGAATTAACATGGTAGCCGACAAGCATGGCCTTGTTCGCGCTGATGTGAAAAACGAATTGCTCGGTCCCTTTTCCCTCGCTAAAGTCAACGTCGAAGTTGAGAGTCGCCATCGTTCCCATGGGTGTCGCGTTTACACCCCAACTTGTCTGGCTGGACTGTTTCACGGTACCAAGCTTTCGGTGCAAAGCCTCGAGTAACGCCGTGAAGTCCGCTTCGGTGGTCGCCTGCTTAAACTGGTCATCAGCGTGACTGTAGATTTCGCTGAATTGTCCGGCATTGTACTGCAAATGAAATTGCGCGACTGCGGCTTCAGCAATCCCCTTCCCTTTCGTTAGCGAGCAGGAATTGCCAACACCAGCCGTAAGCACCAGGACGGTAAACAAGGCAAGCTTTCGATGTAGGATAATATCAGCCTCCCTGATGGGCCGTCGTGTTTAGGCAGCCATCGACGCGCACAAATTCACAGCAGCACTATCGAATCATCTTTTTCGCGCCGAGTGGGCGCCCGTTCCGGTTCACGGATCGGCGTATGTTCTTCGACGAAATGTTGTTCGCGATAACTGTCTTCACCGCGCACCAACGGACAAAAGTCACAGTAGTAACCCAACTGCTGTTTGCGATCTTCGCAATCATTGCAATCCAGTGCCTGGCCCGCCTTCATCAGCGCTTCAAGCAGCGGAATCAGCCGGCGTCCGCGTTCGGTTAACTCGTATTCGACGCGCCGAGGCAAACCTCCATAGTTGTTTCGGAGAAGCAGTTTGTCTTTTTCCATCTCTTTCAATCGGCCCATCAAGGTACGACTGCTGATCGGGTGCAAATCTTCCAACAGTTCCGTAGTCCGCTTTGGGCCAGCAAAGAGATCTCGCACAACCAGCATCGTCCACTTATCGCCCAGTAGCTGGAGGGCGCCTGCTATCGGACATCCATCAATCTTTCTTCGTGGCAAAAGTTCTCTCTTTCAACGCTGGATTTCTATACTAAGCCATTCGTAACGGTCGGGTACTGATGCGGTTGGTTCGATAAAGATGCCGGCAGCTCGCGCCCGCAGCCAACTGCTGCGGGCAATCCTTTACTGCCAGCTCTCGTTATCTTTTCTGCTTCGGGGAATATCCTCAAAGGGCGTACCGGCTCGGCGATTCTTTCGCTTCGGGTTCGGCAAAATACCACGCCGCACGAACACGTCGCGAATAGTATTTTCGTTCGCACCTTTGTTCAATTTCTTGTCGACGGTGATCAAAGCATTCGCTCCATCTTCGAAACCGGAATCGCGCGCCAGCAAAAAGTGGTGAGCGATCACTATGCGTTCGGCAGTTTTGCGGCCGAGCGCGGCGCGCAACTCCCACAAGCAAGCAGACCATATCTCGCCATCGTCGTGCACCTCGCCGTCCAGGTCCTTCGGATATTTCTTGTTGCTATCCAGCCGACGCAGATAGGGCGGCTCGTCACCACTGTACGCCGTCGCGTCCCAATTGCCGAGCGTCGGTTTCATTTCTTTCGGTTTGACGTCCGAGAAAAAGCTGGCCGCCAGGAAATCGCCAAAGCCTTCACCCATTGCGCCGCCTTCATCGCTGGCGCCGAACCCCGGTATCTGATTGTCCTGAATCGCATGGCCGTATTCATGAAGGATAATTTCGGCGTCCTCGGCGTCATCAACGCCACCTGTGCCGAACGTTAGATCTTTGTCCGATGGGCTGTAATGAGAATTGTCGTCACGCTGCCCGTCGATGTTTACCGGAATCGGATGATTGAGCACGTTCTTGAACCCCAATTCTTGCAGGTGGCGCTGAATTCGATCGATGTGAAAGTAAACCATCACCTCTTTAAAAGCGCGATCGGCTCGCTTGAAGCGAAAATCATGATTCTTTCTTTGGATTCGCTTTTTTGTGGTCCTGGTCGTCACATACGGCCCTTCGAGGAATCCACTTCTCTTTAGATCTCTTAAAACAACTTCCGTATAAGCCTTGTCGGAAATCTTTGAACGGTCCGAGAGCGACGTATTGTTCAAAGTAACGACCGGATTGGGATCGAAGACTCGGCCTTTGCCATCGATAAAGCGAAGCATGTTCCGTTTTTCCAGGATGGCCCCCGTTTGAGCGTCAACATAAATCTTCCATTCAGCGGGTCGTCTGTTTGTGGTCCTGGATTTCTGAGGCGTCGTTTTGACAATCACTTTCCATGTCAGCACCGGCACGCCGTCTTTCGGATAGTAAACCTCATCGTTGTGCAAAACTTTGACGAAATCCCCGGGGCCCGCGGCAGCCGCCTCGATCGCGCGCGATTTTGCCTCGTTTGCGGACAACAGCTTTGGCCGCGTCTCTTCAGCAATCTTCGCATCAATCTTCCGCGCTTTGGCCATTGCCGATTCGGGAACTAGATCATTATGAATGTTATAGACTCGGCCTTCTTGATGATGTCTACTCTGATCCAGGCGCCGGAGATCGGCTTCCCCGCGTGACATTGCTGATAAAGAACATGCGTGCCAAGAATGCTTTCCTTCACCTTGTCGAATCTTAGCTGCGATAGATCGGGTCTTATTTTCAGATCGCGCGCGATTCTCTTGAGAATTGCTTCGGCGATTTTTTGTGGACTCTTCTTGCTGGGCTTTGTCTCAATGTCATAGATTCGATGCGGAACTTTATATTTGGAATCCGCTTCAGCTTTGGCCGTGAGGCTCTTGATCTTTGCCACGGCTGTTCCTTTCCTTGCAGGGTGAAGAGCAGCCAGAGATTACTCGCTTATCCTCATGTCTGGCAAGAAAACACCTGCACGCGCGCGCGCCCACAAGCAACACACTTATCAAGTCAGAGTTTTCCCAACGCTCGGCTAGATTTACCTTGAAATCGTTTTCGCTTTGCCGCAGAATACCCGCGTTCACGTTACCTTTTCTTCGGCGTCCAGCTAGTGGGGCGGGCGCTCTACTTCCCCGGCTTTTCATTTCTCTAACGGCATGAGCACACAGGCAATGATCGGGAAAACTGTTTCCCATTACCGAATTGTCGAAAAGCTCGGCGAAGGCGGCATGGGCGTCGTCTACATAGCGGAGGACACTTTGCTGGGGCGACGCGTGGCCTTCAAAACGCTTATGCCCGATCGCGATGAGCGGCATTTCCGCACGCGCTTTTTGCGCGAAGCGCGCGCCGTGTCCGCACTTTCCCATCCAAACATCGCAGCCGTTCACGACTATGGTGAGACCGAGGACGGTCAGCCTTACATCGTTATGGAACTGGTTAAGGGCGAAACGCTCGGCGATTTGATGGTGAAAGAGTCGCTGACCATTGCGCGCGCCCTTGAGATTATCGAGCAAGTCGCGGCAGGACTTGGCGAAGCTCATCGCTATGGCGTGGTCCATCGCGATATCAAGCCATCGAACGTAGCAATCAATCAACGCGGTGAAGTAAAAGTACTCGACTTTGGATTGGCGAAACAGATTGATCTCGGCTCGCTTAGCTCAACCGACCCTGATAGACAAACTCTACTCAACACACAAACGCAGGAAGGCATTATTGTCGGTACACCGATGTATCTCTCGCCTGAACAAGCGATGGGCGCGGACGTGGATGCGCGCAGCGATCTTTTCTCGCTGGGAGCGCTACTTTATGAATGCATCGCGGGCCGCCCGCCCTTTCACGGACCAACGCGAGTGGAAATCTGCGCGCAAGTGATTCGCGACGATCCGCCGCCGCCATCCCGTTTTAATTCAGATGTTTCGGAGAGCCTTGATCACATCGCCCTAAAGGCTCTGGCCAAGAAGCCCGAGGCCCGCTATCAGAGTGCGGATGAATTGATCGACGAATTGGAAAGAGCGCGCGCCGACCTGCAACCGCAAGAACAGGATCGCACAGTTACCCGTGTCATACGGCCCGGCATTAGCACGCGGCCGCTGGGCACCCTGGCTACGCTTTCCGACATTTTCAGGCGCCCCCGGCTTTCCGTCGGCTATCTCTCGATTGGCGTACTGGCAGCAGTGATTCTCGGTCTGGCGCTGTGGTATTTCACACGACCGCGCGCCCATCAACCTCCTCCGGAAGCGCGGCGTTTGTACAATCTGGCGGTGGACGCGTTGCGAGAAGGTGCCTTTTTCAAGTCCAGCAAGATACTACAACAAACGATTCAGGAAGATGATCGCTTTGCGCTGGCGCATGCTCGTCTGGCGGAAGCCTGGACCGAACTGGATTTTTCCGACAAAGCGAAGGATGAATTGATTCGCGCCCGTGACCTGGTTCCAGACCCTTCAATTTTGCCGAAAGTCGATGCGCTTCGGTTGCAAGCGATCACTGACACAGTCAAGCGTGACTTTAGGAAGGCTGTCGACGATTATCGCGCCCTCACATCCAGCGTACCTGACGCTGAGAAAGCCTTTGCTTTGGTCGATCTTGGCCGGGCGTACGAGAAGAACGAACAATTGGATAAAGCCATCGAGAGCTATCAGGACGCTACCAGACTAAATTCCCATTACGCGGCTGCGTTCTTGCGGCTGGGCGTCGCACTACGTCGCGGTCAGAAGTACGCGGACGCTGAGGCCGCTTTTGATCAGGCCCACAAGCTGTTCGATATCTCAAACGAGATTGAGGGGATAGCCGAGGTTCTCTATCAGCGAGGAGTTCTCCTTAGGGAACAAGGCAGGCTCGAGGAAGCGCAGGCTCAACTCCAACAAGCTCTGAACCGGTCCGTCGCTTTAGAGAACAAAGACCAACACATCAAAACTCTCCAGCAAATCAGTTACATGTTAGTCGTCGCCGGCGAGGCCGGTAAAGCGCAGCAGTACTCCAAGCAAGCTATAGAGTTGGCCCAAGCCAATGGCATGGAGAACCTAACGACTGCAGGTCTAATTGAGATTGGTTCCGCTTATCTTGCGAAGACGAACTTCGCCGAAGCAGACAAGAATTTCAACGAGGCGCTTCGCCTGGCACAACTTTACAAAGAAAGGTACAACGAGGCTCGAGCGTTTTTGTCGCTTGCCAGTCTGCGGAAACAACAAGAAGACCCTGATGCAGCCCGCGCCTTTGCGCAGCGCGCGCTACCGTTCTACCAGCAGGGAGGATACGGGAAGCAAACCTCGATAGCCTACGCTATAGTCGGCTACTCTTACGACGAGGTTGGAGATTATGAAGCGGCACAACACGCTTTTGAACAGCAGTTTCAGTTAGCCCAGGAGGTCGGCGATCAGAGATCAGCCGCCCTTTCACACGAAGGGCTTGGAGTTGTATTTTTGCACACCCAGAGTTTTTCGAATGCTCTGTCCCACTTTGATGAGGACTATAGAATCGCAAATTCGCTCAATGCCAAATCGATCGCGGGTTATGCGGCAAATTACCGCGGGACCGTGCTCTGGAAGTTGGGACAGTATGAAAAAGCGCGGGCGGCTTTGGCTGAGGCATTAACCATAGCCGCTCCACCAGGCAGCGACCCATACAAGGAATTGCTGGCTGATGCAACCGCTTCCGAAGCGGCTTTGGCGCTAAGCCTGGGCAATCTTAAAGAAGCCTCGACCAAAGCACAGAAGGCAATCGATCTTTCCGGCTCAGAATTCAAGTCTGTCGCAGTTCGTGCTAACTGTACGTTAAGCCTTGCTCAGGCACGGTCAGGACAAGTGGCCGCCGCGCGAAAGCGGAGTGAAGAAGCCGTGAAATTGGCGCGAAGCATGCGTGATCCGCTGCCACTTTCAGAAGCATTGCTGACATCGGCTGAAATTGAGCTGACTGCCGGGAACAACCGAGCAGCTATGATGGGTGCCGCCGAAGCCCAACAACGATTCGCGGCCTGGCAGCACGAATCAGAGTGGCGCGCCATGCTACTCGAAGCACGCGCGAGCGAAAAGACGGGCGACAAAACGCGTGCGCGCCAACTGGCGTCGCAAGCATCTAGCATTCTCGCCGCCCTGGAGCAGGAGTGGGGAAGCGACAACTACAAGTCGTATTTCAGCCGTTCGGACATCCAAGAACTCCGCAGGCAGTTAGGAATGTTCGCTGAGCGTTGAGAATCGTAAAGTCAGCCCACTAGCACTTACTGAAGAATCCGCAACAGCAAGCCTTCCAGCGGCGCTAAGAATTTGTCTTCTGCAAATGTATTTCGATTTTACCGTTGGGCCGGCAAGGTGTATCTCTCCCGTCTACTACGACCCGAGCAATCTCAGCTTCATTATTTTTATGCTTATGCTCATCGCCGGCTGGATGGTAATGTGCGTGGTCAAAGTGTATTGTCACAGAACCACCACCATCGACAGTGATGGGCGATCCGCTCTCAGCCATGTCGGTTTCTCCTTTCAATACAAGAGGTCGGATGTTGTCGCTATTTTCTATAGCGGCGCGAGCTTATTCATTGAAGAAGCAGCGCTAGCCTATTCAAAACCATTACCTCTGTAAAGCATTCTCAGGCATGGCCACCTGCTTCAACTCGAAAGAGCAACCCGGAGGGTGGAGCTCCGGGTTGCCGTGTGGTCTCAGCTAGCATTGATTTGCGGAGTGTTGCTGCTGCTGATGTGTCTTCGGTCTACGTGGGGATTTCATCGCGGGTCGCCTGCATTGTTATTTCTCGACAATATTAAGCACCACTTCCTGCATCTGTGGTTTCAGCCCCGCCAGCTCGCGCTGAGTAGCCCGCTCCGCGCGTGACTTCGGCGCCAGCAAGCCGGTGCTCTCGCCCCCGCTCCATGCCTCTGCAAAGAAGTATTCGCTGCCGTAGCGATGGAAAATCAACCTGGCGCGATCCTGCGCCTTGCTACGCACGGTAATCATGTTGACCACCGCAACGGCACGGCCGTCTTCGCTGCGAAGGCGTAACACCGCTTGACCAGAATACGGAAACACTTGGCTGACGGTGTACTCGCCCGCGGGTAAAGTGATATTGCCGACTTGGAACTCGAACGGGATGTTGGCAATCAAGGGACGGCTCATCTGAGCTTTGGCCGTCGATGCTGCGAACAAGCCAATCAGCGCCACTACAACTACAGAAATGTAAACTCGCTTTCTCATGACATTCTCCTTTGGTTACCGCGAAGAGTCGGTCGCAGTCCTGTTTGGCCTTTATGTTATCGGCCGTTTGCCGCGTTCTGGACTCAATCGGTAAACCGCTGCCTGTGCGATTGTCGTGCCGTAGGTTTTTGCGCCGGCAATAAGTATTGAAAGCGAATCGATAAAGCAGAAATCAGCGCATTTGGGCGGTATTCAGGTTGGCAGGATGCACAGGCGGAAGTACAGAGAGACTGCCACCGCCGTTGTCCGCCATATCAGGAATGATTGGCTCTATCAGTTCTGATATGCTATTCGGCGCAAGACGGAGCTCGGAAACAGATTCACTCAGGCGCGATACGACCAGGTCGCTTCCATCACGCTGTAAATGTCAGACAGTTCAGCTAACGCCCCAGATATTAATCCTCGCCTCGTCGCCCTGAGTGGATCGATGAAGGGGACTTCATTCGCTGTACGCGGCCAGGTCTCACTCGGGCGCGAGTCAGCCAATTCGGTTTCCCTGAACGAGGCTTCGATTTCGCGACGTCATTGCGTTATCGAAGGAGTCGAAGGCCAGTTCAGAATTGTTGACCTGGACAGTTTCAACGGCACATTCGTCAATGGGATCCCGGTAAAAGAACAGACGCTTTCACATGGCGACCAAATTGCCGTGGGCCGGGTAATGTTTCTTTTCCTCATTCATGAAGCTGAGGCAGAAGTCACCAGACCCGTGCAACTGGATGATGCTTTGCCGGGTGGCGGATCGACAGTCAGACTGTCACAGGAGCACGCGCGATATCTGCACCCGGAGATAGTTTCCGGTCTTAGCCCAACCTCGCGCGTCATGCGCGATCTGAATACGCTTCTGAAAATCAGCGCTACGATTAATTCTCTGCGAGGGCTTTCCGAGCTGCAAAGGCGACTGCTCGAGCTGATTCTCGAAGTTATTCCGGCAGAGCGCGGCGCCATTCTGCTTTACGCTGAAGACGAAGATGAGTTCACTTCGATTTGCGGATGGAATCGTCTCACGGGGATGGACAGCTCGATGAAAGTCAGTCGAACCATCACAGACCAGGTCTTGCATGAACGCGTCGCCGTCTTGAGTAATAATGTCTTCGAAAACGAAAGTATGGCAGAAGCTGCCAGTCTGATCGCGTCCAACGTTGGCTCTGTGCTGTGTGTGCCATTGCTCTCTTTCGAAAAAGTGCTGGGCGTAATTTATCTGGACACGACCGATCAAACGACTCCCTTTGACGAGGAACATCTGCAATTACTCACGGGGATTGCCGGTATCGCGTCGGTGGCTTTTGAGAACGCGCGCCACCTGGAGTGGCTGGAAGATCAAAATCAGCGATTGCATCAGGCGATCCAAATTGAACACCGAATGATTGGCGAAAGCCGGCCGATACAGAAGGTCTACGAAATGATCGGTAAGATAGCGCCATCTGGTTCGACGGTGCTGATCCGCGGCGAAAGCGGAACCGGCAAAGAGTTGGCCGCCCGGGCTATTCATTCGAACAGTCCGCGCGCGCAAAAGCCATTTGTTGCGATCAATTGCGCGACGCTCAGTGAAACCTTGTTGGAAAGCGAATTGTTCGGGCATGAAAAAGGCGCCTTCACCGGAGCAATCGCGCAGAAGCGGGGCAAGTTTGAGGTTGCGGATGGTGGGACGTTATTCCTTGACGAAGTGGGAGAGCTGACGCCACCGATTCAGGCGAAGCTTTTGCGCGTGCTTCAGGAGCAGGAGTTCGAACGCGTTGGCGGCACACGGCCCATCAAAGTTGATGTGCGAATAATTGCAGCCACGAATCGCGATCTGGAACAGGCTCTGAAGGCGAAGACTTTCCGCCAGGATCTTTATTATCGTTTCAATGTCGTGTCGCTGACGGTCCCATCGCTCCGAGAGCGGCGCGAAGATATTCCGTTGCTCGCAAACTACTTCGCGTCAGTTTATGCCAAGAAGTGCAAACGACGATTGAAGGGAATTTCTCCCGAGGCGCGCGCATTACTGCACTCTTATGATTGGCCCGGCAATGTGCGCGAACTGGAAAACGCGATCGAGCACGCGGTCGTCCTCGGCTCAACCGAGTTGATTACACCTGAGGATCTGCCGGATGCTGTCTGCGAAGCCGGCGACGCCGGAAGTCTTCCCCCTACCCGATATCACGAAGCGCTGAAAGAAGCTAAACGGCGAGTCATTACCAAGGCAATTGAGGAAGCAGACGGAAACTACACAGAAGCCGCAAACCTATTGGGCATCCATCCCAATAATCTTCATCGGTTGATTAGAAATTTGGGTTTGAAAGGCGCGCTTGGGAAGTGAGGCTCGGGAGCACTATGTGCCGCTACCCGAGGAACTGGGGTTGCCGCCTCCCTTAGACGCTAAATCCGACAGTTGTGACAGCACGCCACTATGGCCGGAGATTGATGTTATAGGTCTTAATCTTCGAATTCAGCGTGGTCGGGTTCATCCCCAGCAGGCGCGCGGCGCGTGACTGGTGGCCGCCGGTTTGATCGAGCGCGCGGCGAATCAGATCGATTTCAAAACGGCGCACTTCATCATAGAAATTAACCCCTCGTCCCACGTCCACCCCGGCGGAAGACCCTGCGCCTTCGCGCACAACTGCACGCGCAGTTTGAGGATCGGCAATTTCCGGCCGCAGGCATTCGCGTGAAATCTCGTCGCTGGGCGCGATTACTACTGCTCTCTCAATTGTATTTTCCAACTCGCGCACATTACCGGGCCAGGAATAACTCTCAAGCAGCGACAGCACTTCAGGCGCGATTTGTTCAGAGACTTGCCGTCCGTTTTCTTCATTGTATTTGCGTATGAAATGTTGCGCCAAAGGCAACACGTCCTCGCGGCGATCACGCAATGGCGGTAATTCAATCGGCACGACTGAGAGCCGGTAATACAGATCTTCGCGAAACATTCCCCCGCGCACAGCCTCTTTCAAATCTATATTCGTCGCGGCGATGATGCGCACGTCTACGCGTCGCGGGCTGGTGTCGCCGAGCGGTGTGAACTCGCGTTCCTGAATCACACGCAGCAAACGCACTTGGGTCTCTGGTGGAATATCTCCAATCTCGTCGAGAAAGATCGAGCCGCCATCGGCAACTTCGAATAGACCTTTCTTGGCAGCAACTGCCCCCGTGAATGCGCCGCGGGTGTGTCCGAAAAGTTCGGATTCCAACAGCTCGGTGGGAATGTTCGAGCTGTTCACGGTCACGAATGGTTTGTTCGCGCGCGGGCTGGCTTCGTGAATTGCTTTTGCAATTAATTCCTTCCCGGTGCCGCTCTCGCCGGTGATCAGAATCGTGGAACGCGCAGGCGCGACCTGTTCGACGACGCGAAAAACCTCCTGCATGATATCTGAGCGCCCAACAATCGCTCCGCGATCGACTTCGCGGCTCATCGCCTGCCGCAGTGAGCGCCGCTCTTCTTCTTTTCGGCGCCGCTTAACGCCCGCGGCCACCCTGGCGGTGATGTGTTCGTTCTGAAAGGGCTTGCGAATGCAACCAAATGCGCCTTTTTCCCAGGCCGCGATGGCTGTGTCGAAGGTTGCGTACGCAGTGATCATTACCACAACTGCCTCAGCGTCGAGCTTGAGAAATTCTTCCAGTGCGCGCAAGCCGCCGATGCCCGGCATGGAGACGTCGAGCAAGACCGCATCGTAGGGACGCTTCGTGTACGCGTCCAAGCCCTCTTCGCCGGTCTTGGCGAGGTCAACGCGATAGCCCTCGGACGAAAGCACCGTCTCGAGGACATCTCGCATGATTTCCTCGTCATCAACGACGAGCACCGAACCTTTTCTAGCCATAATCGAGCCCAGGCATTCTTGCCTGCAGTTCGCCGCCATCTCAGCCGCTTACCGCGCCCTGGGCGAGCGGTTCCGTACCAGATCTCTAACGGAGGCGAGATTATTACCGAAACGAACAGCAAAAAGCTAATTGTGAAAAGTCCGAAAGGTTTTATGAACTAACGGGCAGCCGCCTGAAGTCGCGCGCGCGGATCCGTGATTGGAAGCGTAATGCTAAATGTTGTTCCGAGGCCAGGCGTGCTTGCGACACCGATGTGTCCGGAATGTTCCTGAACGATGCCGTAGGTCACCGCGAGCCCGAGTCCTGTGCCGCGGCCAACGCCTTTGGTGGTGAAGAATGGATCGTAAATCTTGGCCACATCTTCGGCGGCGATGCCGACCCCGTTGTCGGCAACTTCGATTGTGACTAAATCGTCATCACCATTTTGCGTCGACAGAGTAATCCGTCCATGGCCATTGGCGATTGAATCGCGCGCATTCAGAATGAGATTTGTAAATACCTGCTGCAACTTGACGGAGTTGCCATGAACCTGCGGCAGCTCTTTGGCATATTCTCGGATGATTTCGATCTGACTGCGGCGCAACTGCGGCTCGAGCAATTGCAGCGTGTCATCGAGCACCCGATGAATATCCACGCTAGTGAATTCAGCAGCACTGCCGGTACGCGAGAAGTTCAAAAGGTTATTGACGATATCAGTGGCTCGATCTGCCTGGCGCCTCACTTTTTCCAGCAAAGCATGCTTGGGATCATTTTCCGGCAACATGTTGAGCAGCATCTGCGTGTACGAGGAAACCCCAGTCAGCGGCGTGTTGACTTCGTGCGCGACGCCGGCGGCCAGCAAGCCGATCGATGACAGCTTTTCGCGCTGTTGCAGTTGCTCTTCCAGGTGCAAGCGCTGCGTGACATCTTCAAAAACCACCAGCGCTCCGGTCTGTTCGTTCGAATCAGCACACAGCGGCGCCAGCGCGATGTTGAGCACCAGCGAACGTCCCGCGCGCGTCGCGGTATGCAGTTTGTAGATCTGGCGCGTTTGGCGCAATTGCCACCCGTCCGATCCCAGCACTTGATGCAGCGTGTCCGCGAAGTCTTCCGCGAAAAGACCTTCAACTTTTTGGCCCACAGCTTCATCGCGAGCCAGCGAAAAGATCTGTTCGAGCGCGGAGTTCAAACGGGTGATGCGCCCATCAAGATCGACGGCCAGCAACCCGACATTGATTGATTCGACAATTGATTCATTGAATTCTTTTAAGAGTTCGAGTTCGGCGGCCCGCTGTTGTTGCTCTTGATAAAGCAGGCTGTTTTCGATCGCGACTGCAATATAGCCTGAAACAGTGCGCAAAATCTCGACGTCTTCCGAAGAAAGCAGGGCGCCATCGGCCGAGCGGCCCAAACCGATAACCGCCACCATGCGTCCGCGCACAACGCAAGGAACGTAATAGTGCAAAACGCGGCGCACGAAGCCGTTGCCTTCCGGAGACTGCTCTAAATCATCCGCACGCACCACGCCCGTCCCGGCCGAACGTGTGCGGATCATCTCGCGAAAATCGGCAGGCACGTTAATCGGAGATGACAGCCCTTCGGTGCGCGCCACGCGGTAACCGGACGGCGCACCCTCATCTTCGATGAAGATCGCCAGACGCTCGACGTTCATGACATCGCGCAGATGTGTGATCAACGAATCGAGCAGCGGATCGAAGGCCGTGGTCGCGGCGATGGTGCGGCCAAAATCCAAAAGACTGCGACGTAGGTCGTACCGCTGCCCATAAAAGATTCTATCAACACGTTCTTGCAGGAAATTCTTTACCGGCGCGGCGATCATGACGATACAAGCCATTGCCGCAACCGAAAGAATCAACCGCAAAGTAATCTCGCCTGTGGAAGCAACTTCGCCGCTGAATGCGTAAAGTCCGGCAAAATAAACGATCGTGCCCAGTGCCACCGCGATGGCCAGCGTTGTGAAGGCGTAAACAGCCGCGCGTCGCACAACCAACTCGACGTCCATCAAGCGATAACGCACTACGGAATAACCCAACGCCAGCGGAATCAGAATCAACGGTAACACCGCCGCGTCAATCAACGAGCTTGCGGTCTCCGCTCCCAGGATGTATCCGATTGCGTATAGGAAGGTGAGCGGCGCAATCGCCAGCGCTAATCCCCAGACGACCCATTTCAACTGTTGACGCGCGACCGTACTCTTGCTGATCGCGAAACGGCGCATGATTAAACCGAGACTAACGAGCAGGGCAACTGTGAATTGAATGAAAGCGGCTTTGTAAAATCGAACCGCGAAGTTTGGTGAATAATCAAGCAGCCTGGTCGGAACGATCTTAATCAATTCATCATGCAAGAAAACGACCGTCGCGATTCCCATCAATAGTATCGCGGGCAGGTACAGCAGCACGGCGCGCCAGCGGCTTTCCTCGAAAAGGTGATTACGAATCGGATAGATCGCGCTGAAGTGCAGGAACAGCGGCGCAAACATAATCAGGCCGGCACTGCGGAGAAAAGCAATCGCCAAGTCCAGATCTTTATAGCTTCCAATGGGGGTGTAGAAGCAAAACACGAAGGCCGCCAAACAAAGAGTGGCAAAGTGTATTACGAAAGGCGCGCGGCCGCCCTGTTTGAAAACCACGAACAATCCGACGAAGAGAAATACAACTCCGATCAGATTGATGTAAAGATCACGGGCGGTCCAGTTCGGGATCGCGTCCAGATTATCAAGATCGGCGTAGTAGTTCCGCGTCTCTGCCGGATAAGAGGGCCGCTCGATAAAGTAATGGATCTCCCCACCAACCTTGGCTTGATCCAGGTAAATTTGAATGTCTTTGGCTTCGGCAATCTGTTCGCACTTTGGACCGCGAACGATTCCTTCGCATCTGCGCCCGCTCGGACTAATGGCGATTAGGTGATCACCGGGAATCAGGCGTGCTCTAGCCGCAGCTGAACCGGCCTCAACCGCTTTGGCAATAACCCCCTGCGACGTATCAACCCAGGTTACGCCATCCCAGGGAGGTGGCTGATGACGCAATCTCTGATAAAAGTTCAGTGCCCCGGCAGCAATCAACAGCGCCGCCGCTACCAGCAACCACCAGGTTTTACCAGTTAGCACTGAACCTTTCATATCAAATGGTTAACATTCAGTTTCGCGTCCGTCCAAACACACAACTTCAGCCACATTTAGGCAACCTATGTTCCAACCGTAAAAAGCCGGCCGCACTTCAGTCGATTAGCCTCGGCCATTTGAGGTATTTCGATCTGAACGCCACTTTCAGAAGTGCCTCGGAAGCTTGAAATCGATTTCGAGTCCAGCCGGGCATCCAAGATTTTGTACTCCTCCGAGAATTTGGAGATACAGGAAGCCGCTTACTGGAGAATGGCGAGAACGACGGGCTGAACGTTGGCGCCGCCTTCTACCTCAGAATCTGACCGAGATTCCGCCGCGCAGCGAGCGACCGTTGGTGCCAATTTCGAGCACCGTTTCACCGTTGGTAGTTCGGGGTTGGAAGTCAAACAGATTGCGCGCGTCGATGATCGCCTGGGCGCGAACCGGCAAACCGAACCTGGGTAGATCCTGTGTCACCTGAACACTCAGAGAAGGATCGTAAACTGCCAGTCGGCCTGCAAATGGATCGATCGCGAACACGGTTGCCTGTGGCGAGAAGCGAAATACGGTCTGCACATGCATGCCAGTTGACCAGTCGCCGGCAATCTGCATAGCAGCAGTTTGAAAGAATCCGTTTTCAAATAAATCAGCTGGATTAGTGATGCCAGTGGGGGAAAGCCTCTGTCCACGACCAAAAGAATAACCAGCGGAAGCGCTCCACACCCGGTTCAGCCGTCTTGAATAGACTACGCGCATCCCTCGCGCCGATCCTTCCTGATTGGCAACACTCAGTATCGCGGCACTGTTGTCGCCGGAAAAAGCCGAAAGCGGTGCAGCCATCAAGCCGACACCTCGCCCACTGGTCGTATCCAGAAAAGCGGTGGCTTCAATGTTGGAATGATTGTCGAGTACGCGTTGAACTCCGAACTCCAGGCGCCGACTGCGGCCCATGACTGCGCGACCACCCACAAACGCGACTGGCTGGACGAGCGCTTGTTTGAAGATCACATCACCTTCTTCGAAGCTCGCCGTGCTTTGCTGTTCGGCTTCGTTGCTTCCAGGGGCGTATGCTGCTTTCACACGGGTACGCGCGTTGGCGTCAAACTGAATTCCCAGGCGCGGTGTAACGGATGCATCGTTCCCAGCACCGAAGAAACGTGCGTAGTCGACACCAAGCACAACTACGACGCCATCCCGCACAATCCACTCGTCAACTGCGCGAACGGACCCTTGAGTAAGAGCGCGTGTTCTACCTGACTTCTGCGCAGGCGCGAAGGTCGAAAGGCGCGCCGCTCCCGTAGTCAAATCCACACGATGTCGATTATTGACGCGAAATCGCGCAGAGCTTTCAAATCGCTGCGGCGCATCACCGGCGCCTGTCTGGCCTGCGAAAATCAAGTCAATGCGCTCGGACATTGGCAATGCAACCGCAAAATTCATCCCTTCGTACCTGGATGCGAATGGAGCTGCCGAGCTGGCAAAGTACGTCTCTACGATGCCCTGGGTGCGTATTCTTCCTTTGCTATCGGTCTTTAACGGTTCAGCATCATCACCATCTTGATTAGCCGCTTGTTCCGCCTCTTCAACTGCGGCGATGGTTGGATCGTCGCCCTGGTTCGCTTGAAAGATCGAACGGCGGCTCTGCGCTGCGCGCAGCGTCCACTTAACGTTGTCGCGATCAGAACGTTGATTGACGAGCGTTCTGCTGGAACCTGCGGGCTCAAGATTGAAGCGATAGGCAATTTCCGCTGACGGACTAACCTGAACTGAAGAGAACAGGACTTCGCTGAATCCCGCCGCGATTGCCTTCAGGGAATAGCGGCCAGCCGGAATTTTTGCGGAGAAGCTGCCATCGGCGGCAGTGTGCGTTTCCTTGACGATTTGATTTGCGCCTTCGCGAATCAACTGAATCAGAGCCCCGGCTAGCGGGATTCCTTTGTTGTCGCGAACGGTTCCGGTGATTGTTGCCAGCCCGCGAGGGACCTTAGCCGCGACCGGCGTAACGATTGTAGTGAATGAAAGGGCGAGGGCGACCAGCGGCAAAGTAAACCGAAATATTTTTTTCATCGCTGCAGGACCTCCGGGCACAACTCAAGCGAATTAGCAACGCCTGTGTTAGCATGAGACCAAATCATCAATCTCACGTTGCTTCGATTCTCCGCCTTGTTCCTTCAGATGCCCGAGCGGTACTCGGGATGATCCGTTTTTCGCCCAATCTATCCACTCGGCCAGGGAGACCACCCCATTTGACGGTCTTAATTTTCGTTTACGCACGTGACCGGTGTCAAGCAGGGCCCGTGCGTTTTTAGCAGGTGATCACGGCTAGAGCAGCCTGGAACTTGTGGCTATTTTGCGGCATCTTTTGCTCGTGTTAGGATGGACTTTCTGATATGCAAGCCGCCTGGATTCCTTCGGAAAGCAGGATGATAGATCAGGTTCAAATAACCCGACTGGCGAATGGTCTAACGATCCTGACCGAACATATGCCGGGACTGCGCTCCATCAGTCTGGGCATTTGGGTGCGTCGCGGCTCACGTCACGAATCGCCGGCCTTGAACGGCATCTGTCACTTTATCGAGCATGCCTTGTTCAAAGGTTCGAACCGACGCACAGCGCGGGAGATTGCTGCTGAATCTGACCGCCTGGGCGGACATCTTGACGCCTACACGGCGCATGAAATTACCGGCTTTTCCGTGAAGGTTGTCGACCAAGCGTTACCACAAGCCTTCGATCTGCTGGCCGATCTTGTGGCTAATCCTCGTTTTGCCGAAGAGGATCTGAAGCGCGAGCAGAAAGTGATCATCGAGGAGATGAAGATGATCGAAGACACGCCCGATGAACTCTTGAGCGAGCTCTTTAATGCCGCTTATTTTCCTGATCATTCGTTGGGCCGCCCGATCGAAGGTACAGAACAAACTGTCTCGTCGTTCGATCATTCGACGACTGCAGATTTTCATTCCACAGCCTACGGTCCGGGCAATCTTGTTATCGCCGCCGCCGGGAACGTTGTGCATGCTCAATTGATCGACCTAGCAGCCCAAACATTTGGCAACAGTGACGGAAATGTGCGTCACCCTGACAGCTCGGCTTCACCCGCGCCGGCGGCGCCGATTTTGATTGAACGCAAGAGCGAGTTGGAACAGGCGCATTTGATCGTTGCTGCGCCCTGGCCTTCAGCAAAAAGCGATGATCGCTATGCGGCGAGCATGCTGGGAACCGTTCTTGGTGGCGGCACCTCGAGTCGCCTGTGGCAAGCTATTCGCGAAGAGCGCGGCCTGGCATACTCGATTGGCGCCGGTGGCAATACCTTCACCGACATCGGCATGTTTACGATCTACGCCGGAGCATCACCGGCGCACATCGATCAGGTTCTGGATCTATCGTTGAATGAATTGCGCCGGATAGTGCGCGAGCCAGTCTCAGCAGACGAAATGCAACTTGCTAAAGAGCAGGCAACTTCCTCGGTCTTGCTGAGCCTGGAATCCTCCAGCGCGCGTTGCGGCGCATTGGCGCGTCAGGAAATCGTTCACGGACGCCGAATCTCACCCGACGAGATTATTAAGCGAATTGAAGAAGTCACGCCGGAAGATACTCTGCGCGTCGCGCAGACATGCTTTACGACGACATCATTAGCCTTAGGCGCGCTGGGAAATCTGAATGGCTTTTCTGTCGATCGTTCACGTTTGGAGATCTAATGGCATTGCCAATTGCGAATTGTCGATTGGATCTAACCAAAGTTATTTTTCATTTAGAACGGGCTATTGAAAATCGGCGACCGGCAATTCATTCGGCCTCATGGTCATGTTTCTGTTGTAGAATTCCTGCGAGATGAAACTAACTGTTCTCGGCAGCGGCTCGACCGGCAATGCAGTCTTGTTTGTCGCTAACGGCACGCGGGTTTTGGTCGACGCCGGACTGAGCAGCCGCGAGATCGCGCGCCGGATGAATCAGGTCGGCGAGGATCTCAACTCGCTCGATGGGATTCTGATTACGCATGAGCACGGCGATCACGCCGGCGGCTTGCGCGTCTTAATGAAGGATCTTGACTGCCCGGTTTATATGTCGGCGAAGACCCAGGAGGCCTACATTTCCGAGCGACGAAACTTTGTCAGTGACGAGCCGCGTCGTCGCGCCGAGGCGCTGCGCGAGCGCGCGATCGAGATCGACTCAGGCTGTGACTTTCGCATCGGCGAGATCGATTTTCATCCTTTCACTGTGCCCCACGATGCTGTCGATAATTTTGGTTTCACTGCAATCCACGCCGGTGTCAAGGTCGCGACCGTAATGGACTTTGGACACATCACGACTCTAATTACCGAACAGCTTAAAGGCTGCGCCGCAATCGTGATTGAATCAAATCACAGTCGGGACATGCTTAAGACGGTTGATGTCTATCCATGGGAATTGAAGCAACGAATTCTTTCCCGGCTCGGTCACTTGTCGAATGAAGATGTCGCAGAGTGGATCACGGATGGTTTTGATGGCCAGGCAAGTCACATCGTGCTGGCGCATCTGTCGCAACGCGCGAATAACCCTTATTTGGCGAAGATCACTGCTGAAACGGCGCTGCATGAGCGGGCGCCGCTTTTCTCTAACGAGACGCAGGTCACACTTTCTTTCCCGAAAGAGCCGAGTGCGTGGATCGAAGTGTGACGTAGAACGACCGGCGACGCGGCTATGCCGCCGCACAGTGCGGAAAGGCTCTGCCTTTCCGAACGAGATGCAGATGAGGTCACTAGAGAGGCTATGCCTCGACCAAAGCGAGCGGAGGCAAAGCCTCTCAGATTTGATAACGTTCCGAGTCTTCGGTAAGGCAAAGCCTTACCGCACTGTACGGCGGCAGAGCCGCATGGCTCTTGCGGGCACTGTAGCCTTTGCTCTGTCGCTCTTTTGCCTCGCCTGCAGCCGGGGCATCCGCCGCAATGGAATTCCATCAGGCGCACAAGCAGTGCTCGATAAAGCCATTGAAGACATTGACGCCGGACGCTACGAGAAGCTTTATCACGAAGCTGCGGATGAATGGCGGAACGACGCCACCCTAGACGAATCGAAAGCGACTTTTCAAAAGTTGCGCACCAAACTTGGTAATGTGCGCACTCGCAATCTTCAAAGTGCGCGCGAAGAACAAACCGGAACAGCGCCAATTCCCGGGCATTCGCTGGTAGTCCTTTATCAGACTTCATTCGAGCATGGTGATGGCATGGAAACCTTTACCCTGGTCGAGCGCAAGGGCCAATGGTATTTGGCGCGGTATTTTGTTAGCTCCAGTGCGCTCAAGTAAGTAATGAGTAATGAGTGATGAGTGATGAGTCTCGCCACATTTAACTAACTCATCACTCATTACGCATCACTCGTCACTATGATTGCCCGCTACACCTTGCCCGAAATGGGCGCACTGTGGTCTGAACAGACCAAGTTTCAGAAATGGTTGGAGGTGGAAATCGCCGTTTGCGAAGTCCACGTCGACATGGGAACCATTCCGCGCGCCGCTCTGGAACAAATCAAAACTCGCGCAAAGTTTTCCCTCGAGCGCATCAATGAAATCGAAAAGACGACCGATCACGATGTGATCGCCTTCACGACCAACCTCGCAGAATCGATCGGCGAGGCGGCGCGATTCGTTCACTATGGGCTCACTTCCTCGGATATTGTGGATACAGCAAATGCCCTGTTGCTGCGCGATGCCTGTGACTTGCTGCTGAAAAAGATTGACGCGCTGACGCAAGTCTTGAAGCGCCGCGCGATCGAATTCAAGCACACGCCGCAAGTCGGCCGCACCCACGGAATTCACGCCGAACCTACTTCCTTTGGCTTAACCTTCGCACTTTGGTACGACGAGATGCGCCGCAATCGCGACCGCCTGGCGAAAGCTCGCGAAACTGTCGCTGTCGGTAAAATCAGTGGCGCGGTAGGAGCGTTCGCCCATCTCGATCCGGAGGTGGAAGAGAAAGTTTGCGCGCGTCTGGGACTGAAAGCGGCGCCCGTTTCCACGCAGATTATTCAGCGCGACGTGTACGCCGAATATCTGTGCACGCTGGCGATCATCGCGTCGTCGTTGGACAAGTTCGCCTTGCAAATTCGCCATTGGCAAAGGACGGAAGTGCGCGAGGCTCAGGAGAAGTTCAAGAAAGGCCAGAAAGGGTCGAGCGCGATGCCGCACAAACGTAATCCGATCCTTTCGGAGCGCATCTGCGGCATGGCGCGCATCGTGCGCGCGAACAGTCTGGTTGGGTTAGAAAACGTGCCGCTCTGGCATGAACGCGACATCTCGCACTCCTCAGCGGAGCGAGTTGTGCTGCCGGACTCGAGCATTGCGACTGACTACATGTTGCATAAGATGGCCACGCTAATTGACGGGCTGGTCGTTTATCCTGAACGCATGCTGGAAAATCTCAAGGCAACGCGCGGATCGATTTTCAGCGGACAGCTGCTGCTGGCCCTAACACAAGCAGGCGTCGCAAGAGAAGACGCTTACGAATGGGTGCAACGCAACGCGATGAAGGCATGGGACGATGGCGGAGACTTTCTGTCACTCGCTGCCGCGGACAAAGATATCGCTGCGCACTTGTCGAAAGAGCAGGTTGACAGAGTTTTCTCGCTCGACACCTACCTGCGCAATGTAGACGCGATTTTTGCGCGCGTGTTTGAACGAGACCCTGAGGCAGTGCCGGCTTTATGAACTACTATCCTCGACAGATCGCGCTATTTGTTAGCGAATTTCTCGGCCATGTTGCCGACTATAGGCAGCTTGAACCACTTGCCATTATAGGCCTGCACTGCCGCGTAAATTAGTCCCGCCAGGTAAGCCAGAAAAAAGACCATCCAAAGAAGCGAGACGAGGGAGCCGAATATTCCTCCGATGGCGCCCCCTGCGCTGCTGCCAGCGGTCGCAGCGGCGATACCGATGATTCCCAGGAATATAAAGACTATTACCAGCAATGTCATTACTACGATGATGGTGGCATGATACAAAAGCGACTGAATCGCGTGAAAGCGGACGAACTTGTTTTCCTTCTCCATGATTAAGCTGATGAGCGCGATAATCCAAAGAATGTAACCAAGTAAAGCCGCCAGATTTCCATCTAATCCAAGCGCTGATTTGCCAGTGTTCTCCATGATGCTTCTCTCCAATCCCGGGTTCAGAGTGTGTGCTCGTTTATAATTTGACCAGCCAGATTGATCGGCTAGCTCTGCTTGTTAACCGTATTCCAGGCCAGATCGCCAATGAATGGCAACTTGTACCATTGACCACCATAAGCCTTTATGCCGGCCAAAAGCCAGATGGTGAGGAATATGATGAGGAGAAGAAAACGAAGTCCAATTGTTATTATCCATGCCACCAGCCCGAGATCGGCCATTCCAAAAACGATCCTTAGAATAATCCCTAGAATAGCCACAATGATGCTCAGCGCCACGGCCACGGCTAACAAGAAGAGATTCTGCACAGCGTGAAACTTTACGAAGCGGTTATCTTTTTCGGTAATGAGAAAGACGATGCTGAGAATGACCCCAAGGCAGCAAATAATGTTGCCTATGTAACAGAGCATGGCTCCGACGTTCGACTCAAGGCCCAAACTGGTCTTGCCGCCGGGCGCGCCCGATGGCGGTCCTCCTGCCTGATATGGAGATGACATTTCGCTGTTTCCTTCTAAAGAATTTATTTCCGACCGATCGAACGGCGCAAATACTATGATATTGGCTACGTCCTGCGCAACGTTTTGGCGTATTATCTTCCGTTCTCTTGCCGGGCGATCTGGGAGATTCAAAAAGCGCGAGCAAATGATGAAAGCCAAAGTTTACGTCACCTTGAAGCCAAGCGTGCTGGATCCACAGGGTAAGGCGATTCAGCATTCGGTCGAGTTGCTCGGCTATTACGGCGTCAGCGACATCAGACAGGGCAAATATTTCGAGATCGCCATGGACGGCTTTTCGGACGAAGAAAAAGCGCGCTCTGAGGCTATCCGAATGGCGCGCGAGGTACTGTCCAATCCAATCATTGAAGACTTTCGCGTGGAGATAGAAGCGTGAAGTTTGGCGTCATAATCTTTCCCGGTTCGAATTGCGATCACGATGCTTATCATGTGATCTCGAAACATGTAGGCCAGCCGGTGGATTTCATTTGGCATCGCGATACGGATCTCCACACTTATGATGCCGTAATCATTCCGGGCGGGTTTTCCTACGGCGATTATTTGCGCGTGGGAGCATTGGCGCGGTTCTCGCCGGTAATGAATTCCGTGAAGGAATTTGCGGCCGAGGGCAAACTGGTGTTAGGCATCTGCAATGGCTTTCAAATCCTCTGCGAAGCCGGATTGCTGCCCGGCGCCCTGATTCGCAATCGAGACCTACATTTTATCTGTGACCATGTAAATGTTCGAGTTGAAAATGCCGATACGCCGTTTACGCACGAATTGAAACCCGGTAGCATCTTGCTGATGCCAATCGCGCACGCCGACGGAAATTTCGTCTGTGACGACGAGACACTCGCCGAATTGCGGCGCGAAAATCGAATTGTCTTTCGTTATTGCGACACCTATGGACAAACTACCGAGGCCGCCAATCCGAACGGCTCGCGCGACAACATCGCCGGCATCTGTAATCGCGAGCGAAACGTGATTGGACTAATGCCTCATCCTGAACGGGCGTGCGAGGACTTGCTCGGCTCGAGCGATGGCCGCGAAGTATTTCGATCTCTGGCCGGAGTATTGGCAGGCGCGACTTAAATTGTTGCAGGCCGCGTTATCCAATATTGGTTTTGGTTTCTCCAAATTAGATAAGGAAAGGACAATTTGAAATGAAACCTCACCCAGGATGGCTGGCTGCGGGGTTGCTTCTTGCGGCCGTACTCGCGTGCAATCTCAGCAAGAACAGCAATAATCGAAATTCGAACGTAAACGGCAATAAGGCAGCGAGCGGTCCGACGCCCAATAGACCTGCCAACGCGGAAGTTTATGTCGATCAAATCAGCATGGCGAAGGATGATAAAGGCAAGGTGGGCCCGTCCACGACTACCTTTGAGCCTGGCGAACACACCGTGCATTGCGTGATCAATCTCAATAAGGCAAAGGGCGGCACGAAAGTGAGAGCGGTTTGGGTTGCTGCCAACGTTGAGGGAGCATCACCGAACGAGGAACTAAAGTCGCTCGACTACACGACGAACTCATTCGAAAAGAAAGTTCACGGTTATCTGACCTGGCCACATGATTGGCCGAAAGGCCAATACCGGTTAGACGTCTACATCAACGGTGCACTCGACAAGACGATCAACTACACGATCGAGTAGTCGAGCTGACAGGGAAACGATGAAACGCTTCCTGCCTTTCATAATCATTGCCGCCGTGTTAGTCGTGGCGGTGTTATTGGCCTGGGTTCTTCTTCGGTCATCACAGCAGGCGAGCAAACTAACAAATGCATCGACGCAAACTGCCGACTCCGAACCTCCCGGCGCACAACCGCCGCACCTGCGCGGCAACGCAAACGCGCCGGTGACCCTGGAAGAGTTCGGAGACTTTCAGTGCCCGACCTGCGGTGTTTATTACGGTGAGATCAAGAAGATCGAAGACGAATTTGGCGACCGTTTGCGCGTGATCTTTCGGGAGTTTCCGCTGGTGCCGACGCATCAGCACGGATTGGAAGCCGCCCAGGCAGCCGAAGCCGCGGGTCTGCAAGGTCAGGCTCATTTCTGGGAGATGCACGACAAACTTTACGAGAATCAAAAAGCCTGGAGCGACGTCAAGGACGTAATGCCAATGTTTATCGACTACGCCAAACAAATTGGCATCGACACCGATCGCTTCGCGCGCGATCTCAGTGGTGAAGCCGTGGCAGCGCGCATTTTTCAGGACGGAAAACGCGGGCACGCGCTGGGTGTCAATAGCACACCGACGTTCTTTGTCAACGGCAAGGAACTCAAATCCGACTCCTTCTCGCCTGAAGGACTTCGCGAGTTAATCAAAAAATCACTCTCCGGAGCTGCCCGGCAATGAGCGCTAAGGTTCCCGCCGCAGAACCATCCCGAAAAATTCTCTGGTGGTACATCCTCGCCGCGATTCTTTCGTCGATCGGAATAGTCGACGCGATCTATCTAACCGTCGAGCATCTCACCGGCGCGACCCTTCGCTGCACAATAATCTCCGGCTGCTCTGAAGTGCTCAGCAGTCCGTATGCCCACGTTGGCTCGATTCCCCTCGCAGCCATCGGCGCCGCCGCATATTTCGTTGTCTTCAGTCTGGCGATTTTGGCGGCCTTTGGTTATCAAATCGCACGTCCGCTGCTAACCATAGTCGTCGCGCTGATGTTTCTGACGGCTCTGTGGCTGTTGTATCTGCAAGCCTTCGTTATTCACCACTTCTGCCAATACTGTCTGCTTTCAGCGGGAGTGACGACGGCGTTAATGAGCGTCGTTCTCCTTTCCCTGCTTAGAAAGCACGGTGTTTGATCTGAACAACGCATAAGAGTCGCGCCAAAAGCCTTGGTGGTGCGGTAAAAGAGTGGACTTGGCGTACCTTTGCGAAATCCTCGGCGTCCTTTGCGTTTAGATTTTTTTCAACGCAAAGCACGCAAAGGCGCTCGCAAAGGCACGCAGAGGCTGAAGGCTATTCGACCACTCTCGCGCGCATCACCACAAATTTACCCCACTACCAAAGTCTTCCCCCGCTTGCCACGCGCAAGTTGCCGCTGGTAATCTTGCCATTTCACATCACCCATTCTGAAAGGAGTCGATAGAATGAAGAAGCATTACGCGCTTTCGCTTTTCCTCGCTTCTCTTTTGATTGTCGCTTTCGCCGCCGTCGCCGGTAGTGGCCGGAATAGCAATGATTTGCCTGCGCCACCCGCGATTGGCACGGTGATCGAAGACTTCAAACTGCCGGATACCGCCGGCACTGAGCATTCGCTGAGTTCGTTGAAGGGCAAGAACGGTGCGGTCCTGATTTTCATCGCCACGCGCTGTCCGGTCTCTAACGGCTATAACGAGCGGATGGAAAAGCTCGCCGCAGATTACAAGGCAAAAGGGATCAACGTCATCGGTATCAATTCGAATGTGACCGAACCGGCTTCGGAAGTGAAGTCGCATGCGGCCGAGAAGCATCTGACTTTCCCGATTCTGAAGGACGAAGGGAACAAGATTGCCGACCGCCTCGGTGCTACGCGCACGCCGGAAGCTTATGTGATCGATGCCGGCGGCAAGCTCGTCTATCACGGCCGCATCGACAACTCGCAGAACCCGGCGAATATTTCGTCGAACGATCTGCGTGATGCTTTGGATGCGCTATTGGCCGGAAAGCCGATCCAAAAGGCGACGGCAGTAGCCTTTGGTTGCAGCATCAAGCGCGCCTAAGTAGCGCAAATTGCCAATTTGCCGTTCGCGCGCAACTTAAACAAGTTGCGCCACAGAAAAATGGGTTCACGGCTATTTATTTTGCTTGTCAGCCTCGCCGCGGCTTGTTCCGCGGTGGGATTTGCGTCACCTGCGCAATCAGACGGGGCAACCGCTGCGAGAGCATCCGACATTCGGCAAATCGATCTCGCCGGATTGAAGAAGCTTTTGCAACGCGATGCGAAAGATACCCGGCCATTGTTGGTAAACTTCTGGGCAACGTGGTGCGATCCCTGCCGCGAAGAGTTTCCAGATCTCGTTAAGGTAGATGACGATTATCGTAGCAAGGGCTTGCACTTTGTTTCTGTCTCACTTGACGACGTAACCGACATCAAATCTGCCGTGCCGAAGTTTCTGAAGGAAATGAAAGCCACGATGCCGGTCGTCTTGCTCAACGTGCCCGATCCAGAGCCTGCAATTCGAACCGTCGACGCAACCTGGGATGGCCAATTGCCCGCAACATTCCTTTACGACAAGGAAGGCAAAGTCGTTTTCAGACACTTCGGTCGCGTCAAGCCCGACGAATTACGCGCAGCAATCGATAAGGCAGTAGGCAGTAAGCAGTAGGCAGTAAGCAGCAAACTTTTTTCTGCCTTCTGCTTTCTGCCTTCTGCCTACTTTTTATGAAACCGATTACTCCTGAAATACTCGCCGCCCATAACCTCACTCCCGATGAATTTGCGCGCATCGAAGACTTGCTGGGACGCGAGCCGAACCTGGTTGAGCTGGGCGTCTTTTCGGTGATGTGGTCCGAGCATTGTTCTTACAAGTCCTCTCGCATTCATTTGAAGCGTCTGCCGATTAAAGGCGAGCGCGTCATTGTTCCGCCGGGGGAAAATGCCGGCGTCGTCGACGTTGGTGATGGTTGGTGCGCCGCTTTCAAAATCGAATCGCACAATCATCCTTCGTTTATCGAGCCATTCCAGGGCGCAGCTACCGGTGTCGGTGGAATTCTCCGCGATATTTTCACAATGGGCGCGAGGCCAGTCGCGGCGCTGAATAGCTTGCGCTTTGGCTCGCTGGATGATGCGAAGAATGGCCGCCGCAATCGCTCACTACTGGCGGGCGTGGTAGCCGGCATCGCCCACTACGGCAATGCCTTCGGCGTGCCAACAGTCGGCGGTGAAGTTGCGTTTGACGACGCTTACGCGCTGAACCCGCTCATCAACGCTTTCGCGCTCGGACTGGTGCGCAAAGATCAAATCTTCTTTGGTAAAGCCACCGGCGTTGGCAATCCCGTTCTCTACGTCGGCGCAAAGACCGGACGCGATGGGATTCACGGAGCCACGATGGCTTCGGCAGAATTTGACGAAGCAGCACTGGAAAAGCGCCCCACCGTACAAGTCGGCGACCCTTTTTTGGAAAAGCTCTTGCTGGAAGCTTGCCTGGAAGCGATGCGCAGCGGCGCGATCGCCGGAATTCAGGATATGGGCGCCGCTGGATTGACCTGTTCGACTTGCGAGATGGCTGCGCGCGCAGGCACCGGCATTGAGATCGATCTGTCACTGGTGCCGCAACGTGAAACCGGGATGACGCCTTACGAGATGCTGCTTTCGGAATCGCAGGAGCGCATGTTGATCGTGGCCCACGCAGGCCGCGAACGCGAGGTCGCGGAAATCTTTGGTAAATGGGACCTTGATGCAGTGGTAATCGGCCGCGTTCGCGACGATGGCCGCATGCGCGTCATTCATAAGAGCGAACTGGTTTGCGATGTTCCGGTTAAGGGCCTGACTGATGAAGCACCGCTCTATGATCGTCCAAAGTCCAAAGTCCAAAGTCCAAAGTCCGAAACACCGCACCAAACAGTCGAAGCTCAAAGTACAAAGATCAAAGAGCAGAATTACAACGATGCGCTATTAAAGCTGCTTGCTTCGCCCAACCTCGCTTCCAAAGAATGGGTTTATCGACAGTACGATCACATGGTGCGCACGAACACTGCGGTGTTACCAGGAGCCGACGCCGCAGTGGTGCGAATTAAAGAGACACGACGCGCGCTGGCAATAGCGCTCGACGGTAACGGCCGTTACTGCGCCAGGAATCCACGCGAAGGCGCCAAACTTGTAGTCGCCGAAGCCGCACGCAATGTTGTATGCGTCGGCGCGCAGCCTATTGCAATCACGAATTGCCTTAACTTTCCTTCTCCGGAACGGCCCGAAGTAATGTGGTCTTTCTCAGAAGTCATCGACGGCATGGCCGAGGCCTGCAAGGCTTTCAACACGCCGGTTGTCTCAGGAAACGTCTCGTTCTACAACGAAACGGAGGGCCGCGGAGTTTTACCAACACCAGTCATCGGCATGGTCGGCCTCATCGAAGATGTGAAGCGTATAATTCAACCCGGGTTCAAGCATGCCGGCGACTTTGTTGGGCTGCTCGGCACGACGCGAGATGATCTTTCGATTAGTCAATATACGGCTGTAATCGAAGAGAAAAGCACAGCCGCAATGATGAGCGATGGACGTGTGCCCGTGCTCGATCTCGAAATTGAACGAGCAGCGCAAACCGCTTGCTTGCGGGCTGCTGAAGCGGGCCTGCTGCGTTCAGCTCATGATTGTTCGGATGGTGGGTTGGCCGTGGCCCTTGCGGAATGCTGTTTCTCTTCGCTGAACCGGGAAGCATTCGGCGCCGACATCGACATTACCGGAGACTACGACGTCGCCACGCGGCTCTTCAGCGAATCACCTTCGCGCATCATAATTAGTTTTGACGAGTCAGTGCTGCGCGACATTGAAGAAATCGTAGCCGCAGCAGCTTGTCCAATGACCTTGCTTGGCAACGTCGGTTCAAACCGTTTGCGAATTGAAAGTGACGGCGAGAAAGTAATCCAATTGGATGTTGCCGAAATGGAACGCGCCTGGCGCTCGTCTTTGAAACAGAAATTGCAGGCGGAAGTTTTGGCTGCCGGCGCTGAATAATGAACTTAATTAGAAAGAGGTCATGACATGAAGACGTTATTCATCGTCACTTGCCTGTTCTTTTTACACCCCGTTGGCGCAAGCTCAGGTTCACAACTAGTCAGCAAAACCTGCGGCTGATCCGCGCGTCAAGGCTGCGCTGGATTAGATTGGGTACGATTTCTGATCGCATGGGCGCGATGTTGGTGATCGAGACGATTGCGGACAGGTCGTGGGTCCAATCGCCATGGAGCCGGTTGAATTTCGCAGACCGCCCATGTCCCTCAGTGGAACATCGTAAGTCATTCCATTCGACCTATCCTGGCGGTTCAGAGCGCCAATCAGACTTCCCGATGAGCCGGTGTTGAGCACCTGGATACTAACGTCATCGAAATCTGAGCGGTCGTAACGCTATGCTCAACTGCTCGAGTTCTCGTTTGTGACTTGCTTTGCTTTTGTTTTCCTATTTCAATCGCTTTAGCTCTTCGATGGCCAGCGGATACTCGAAGAACCGCTTGTTGCCATACTCTTTTACCCATTCGAAGTGCGTCCCCGCCTCATTGTTCTTTCCATTCAGCAAGAGATCCATGCCCATGTAAGCGTGAGCTTCAGTTTTCTTATCATTGTCGGTGGCCAACTGTAGCAATCCTTCAGCGCTTAGCTCTCCTCTTAGATAACGGATGATGCCGAACGGCCAGCTCGCCGTCTTAATTTTGTTGCTGGCTTCTTCGAGAATCGACTGCGCCTCTTCGTTCAATCCGGCCTCGCGGTAGCCCAGGTTCGCCATGATCGCCAGATAGGGTGAAGGCGTTTTCTGCCATCCATGCACCTCGAGAAATGTCCGCGCATCGGCCGCGGCTTCCCGGCCATGCCCTCCTTCGTAGAGATAGGTCCACGATCGGTTCGTCAAAGCGTCTGGCCCATTAGGGACGATTTCAAGAAATTTGGTCCATGAGTCTATGGCTTTGTCGTAGCTATGAGTTTTGGTGTAGGCGTCGGCCAGATAATATCGCGCGTTGCGGTAACGAGGGTCGAGTCGCAGCGCTTCTTCGAAAGGCGGAATGGCTTCCAAAAACCTGCCGCGTTTCATAAACAAGAGGCCGATATTGTGATGGACGTAGGGCAGATTGGGATTCAGCCGGCGCGCTTCGATGTAGGCGGCCAGGGCATCATCGAACTTACCAAAACCTTGCAGTAGCAAATTGCCGATTTCGTTATGCACAACCGCATTGTTTGGGCTAAGACGTTTCGCTTCGTTCATTTCGGCCAGGCCTTCGTCGAAGTGCCGAAACGAAGCGAGAGCGCGGCCCAGATTAAGATGAGCGGCGGCATTGTTTGGATCGAGGCGCACGGCGGTCTTTAGCGGCTCCAAAGCGTCCGACATCCTTCCCATGTTGGCGTAGGTACTGCCGAGCCCAAAATACGCAGCTGCTAAGTTAGGGTCGAGTTTGATCGCTAGTCGGAAAGCATCGACAGCCTTGTCGTACTGCTTCTCTCTCGCGTACCGATTGCCCTCTTCGGTGTACTGGTCGGCAGTGAGTATCGGTTGCTGTTCGGACGTTTGAGCACCGGCGGAAGTTAACAGCGCAGCAATTAGCAGCGAGAGACAAAAGATGGTCCTGAACCTCAAAGAAACCAACTTCTCAGAAACCTGGCGCGGATCGCCAGCCGAGCCTGTGACATCGCTGCCTCGGCAAAGCATAATCGTCTTCTGCTTTTTGAGTCTTGAATTCATAATTGCCAGTTGCGACTACTTGCTCAGAACCTATCTGAAAAACGACAGCCTCGCCCCTCTGCGATCGATTCTTAAGATCGTTGAGAGCGGGACCGTTCTTAAGAACTTCAAAGGCAGTCCCAGCGTTTTTGCAAAAGTTGTGTACAAGAGAACTCTAGGCGGCGATTCTCTGAGTCTCCTCTTGTAGTCCGTCTTTGAAATGCACGCCGTCGCTCACCTGGGTCCGGCATGCGGCGCCTTTCAGTTTTGCGCCAGCGTTGTTCCGCCCTCTTCGCCAACTTGAAAACCATCGCCAGGATGCCAGCGCGCGCAACGCAGAAGCGGGTTTTCGCGGTCCGCAACCGCACGGTGGCGAAGGTTGATTCGATTGGGTTCGTGGTGCGGATCGCCGTAGACCGGACATCTGCTACATCAGCCTGCGGCCATCTTGCGGACTACCCCGTACTCTTTCACTGCGTCCTCAATCGCTGGTCCTGCTCTCTTCAAGTCTTCAGGCGTCATGGCTGGGTGAAACTCAACGCTTGCATCGAATGCCAGGAACCACGGCTCAGCGATCGCCGGAATCTCTGAAGCATCCTGAAGATTGACACAAATCAGGCCGGTTCTCTTGCCGTTCTCCTCATAGAAATAGGCGGCTTCAGGTTTTTGCGTTGCGAGGATTGACTCAATGTTTCGCGGGAGACTGCCATTCTTGATGGCGGTATTACCCGCGTCCACAGGGATCGATACTTTGATGAGAAAACGCATGGTCGGAATTCCTTTCTTGCTGGATTGATAAATTTGGCGACATGATATGCGCCAAGAGCAATTCTTGCAAACGGTGTTCGTAACGGTGTTCGTAACGGACATCTGCACTTGCTAAGAACATATTCTTGTTCCGTTTGCATGTTTCGCTAGTTTAATTTCTTCTCACTGAACGCTTGTTGGCCAGCTATCCACACGTCACTCACACTCACGGCATGCTCAAGAGCGCGCGCTGCACAATCGTCGTATTCGGGCGCGACTTTGATTGAACCGTCTGGCAGCGTAGCCACTTTCACTCGAACCGAGCCGTACTTTGTCTGCACAGTCTCTACGCGACGATCAATGCTATAGCGAGTGACAGCGTGTTCACGCACGCCCAGTGTGGTGGTGTGGCGAAGCAGCATCGTGCGAAGTCCATCGGCCTGATCACTGCGGCAGAGGACCTCGACGATTGTCGCAGGTCGATTCTTCTTCATTTGCGTGGGCGTCAACCAAACATCCAGCGCGCCCGATTCCTGAAGCGCTTTCACCAAGGGCTCATACCACTGCGGGTTCATGTCGTCGATGTTACACGACAGCACCGTCAGAGTTTCGATTAGCAATCCTGAACGACTGTCGGCGGCTTGCCCGACGAATAATCGCAAGACGTTCGGTCGATCAGGCCAATCACTTTGTCCCGCGCCGTAACCAACTCTTTCGACCTTCATCGAGGGCATCGGCCCAAAGCTTTTGGCTAACGTGCGTAATAGCGTCGCTCCGGTGGGGGTTACCGTCTCGCCCTGGATGTCTACGCCAGCTACCGGAATGCCCTGTAAAAGCAACGCGACGGCGGGCGGCGGCACCGGCAGAATGCCATGCTCAGTCTTGACAGTACCTTGCGACCACGGCACGACAGAGCTAAAAACCGTTTCCACGTCCAGTTCGTCCAGGCCCACCAGCGCGCCGACGACGTCCACGAGTGTATCCACCGCGCCCACCTCGTGAAAGTGAATCTGTTCCAAAGGTACATGATGCACGGCGCTTTCAGCCTCAGCTAATAACCTGAGCGCCGATAAAGCTCGCTGTTGAATGTGAGTAGGCAGCTCGGCTTCCAGAATGACCGTCGACAGCTCGCTTAATCCTCGGTGTGGCTGATGGGGAGGCGAGGTAATGGTTACCTGCGTAGCAAAAATGCCGCGCTTGCGGATGCGCTCAATATTAAGCTGGACGTCTCCAATTTTGAGTCTTCGGATTACGGCTCGCAGACGTTCCTCCGTCCAGCCCACGCTGAGCAAAGCTCCCAGCAACATGTCGCCGCTGATGCCTGCAAAACAATCGAGGTATGCAAGCGACGTCACTGACTCGTGGCCTCGAGTTCGACGGATGATCTCAGGCGCGTTAACACTCGATGTGCGGCCGCGGCCGCTCCCAGGCCGTTATCAATGTTGACGACCGTTAGCCCTGCGGCGCAACTATTGAGCATGCCGAGCAAAGCTGCCAACCCGCCGAAGCTCGCTCCATAACCGACACTCGTCGGGACAGCGATAACGCAAGCGTCTACCAACCCGCCGACAACGCTGGGCAGCGCTCCTTCCATGCCTGCGACGACAATTACCACATCGGCGTCTTTCAAATAGATTGCGTGCTCAAGCAGCCGATGAATACCGGCAACTCCGACATCGTAAATTGTCTGTACAGGGTCGCCTAAAAAGCGCAGCACGCCGGCCGCTTCCTCAGCAACCGGCACATCAGCCGTGCCTGCCGCGATGAGTAATGCCTGGCCTGTATTCCTTCTGGACATGCCGTTGACCGTAACTAATCGCGCGACCGAATGATACTCAGCCTGAGGTAATACGGATTGAATCGCCAGATAGTGCGCCTCGGAAGCTCGGCTAGCCAGTCCCATGCCGGTTCGTTCAACCATTGACGTGAAAATGGACGCCGCCTGTTCGGGCGATTTGCCTTCAGCATAGATAAATTCCGGCATTGCCTGCCGTAACAGACGATGATGATCGAGCCTGGCAAAGTCACTAATCGCTTCGACCGGCTGCCAGCGGAGTTTATCTACCGCTTCGTCAGGCGAGACGCGGCCAGTTTCAACGTCGAGAAATAACTGTCTCAGTATGTGATTATCCACCTTGAATCCAAGCCTCATTCATACTTCCGTGCCGTAATCCCTCGAGGTCAAGCGTTACATAGACATATCCGGCGCCCTTCACTGCCTCAATGATCTCGTCGCGGCGGTTCATGACAGCGGGAATTGAGTTTTCATCAACCTCGATCCGCGCCAACTTGTCATGGTGCCGCACCCGCAAGTCAGCGAAACCAATTCTACGCAGCGCTCGCTCTGCGCGATCGACCTGCGTCAGGATCTGTGGAGTTATAGCGATGCCGTACTCAACTCGACTCGATAGACAAGCCATGGGTGGCTTGGCCCAGTTGCTTAATCCGAGTTGACGCGCCAGTAAACGAATCTCGTCCTTATTAAGCCCGGTCTCAGCTAGCGGACTGCGCACGCCGAGCTCCCGGCCCGCCTTACGTCCCGGACGATAATCGCCTGTATCTTCAGCATTGAAGCCATCCACGATGGCGTTAAATCCTCGGGCTTGGGCGACTTGAAGGAGGGCACCGTAAACATGTTCCTTGCAGAAATAGGTCTCGCTCTTCGTCTCGGCCGAGGCTCGGAGAAATGGCGATTACGGCCAACGTATTTTCAGCCCCGAGAACATCGAAGGCTATCCTGGCGACCAGCGTGCTATCTACCCCGCCGGAATAAGCGACCAAAGTTCGGCCAATGTCTTTGAAAATCGTCTGCAGCCGCTCATACTTTTCCAGTAAAGCCTCCGGCAGATTATCAGTCGTAATGGTCGCAGTCATATCGGTGTCGATAATGATACACCTCTTCCTTTAGCTGGGCCGGCTTCCGATAACCGGCGCTGAGGGAAACCAATCTAGCAGACAGGATTCGTAGATGTTAAGTTGCGAAGCGCGCGAGCAGGATTATTTTCGCGCCAAAACCACCGGAGCCTGTTCGGCTGCGCGGATTTTTAATAGCCGCGCGGACGAATGCACCAGGCACACCACGGCAAAGAAGAGGTAAGAGGAGAGACGGGGGAATTTCATGATAGTAAAACCTTTCGCTAAGTGGACAATTTCTTAAAGCGGAGCCTGAAATTCTAGAATTCCCTGGAGCCCAAGTTTGCGTAGCCGGGATTAAAACTACGTCGAGGACAACCACAAATATTAAACTAAAACTTCCATTCCAGGCAAAGTAAAACCGTATTACCGTGCCAGTTCTCAACCGGCTGTCAGGGTTCGTTCGTGTGCTATAATTTCTCCACGGTTCCTAATTGTTTTTCTTTTGAACCAGAAGGGTCCGCCCCCGCCGACTGGTGTGCAAGACGTCTGGAGGACGAATCAAATGGCTACTGAGATGAGACGTTTATCCGCAACGATCGATCGAATCGAAGAGCTTCTGGGAGAGGAATCCCGAACGCTTCTTGATCACAAATCAGAAACGATTCCAAAGGAACAGCTCCATCTCCCGGGACCGGATTTCGTCGATCGAGTTTGCTCGCAATCGGATCGCTCCCCTTCCGTTCTCCGCTCTTTGCAAGCATTGCTGGATCACGGACGCCTCTCTGCAACGGGTTACGTTTCGATCCTGCCGGTCGACCAGGGCATTGAACATTCGGCGGGCGCGTCGTTTGCTCCCAATCCCCAGTACTTTGATCCGGAGAACATTGTGAAGCTTGCGATCGAAGGCGGTTGCAATGGAGTGGCTTCGACCTTCGGTGTCTTGGGAAGCATTGCGCGAAAATATGCTCATAAGATTCCCTTCATCGTAAAGATCAATCATAACGAGTTGCTGACACTTCCCAACAAATTCGATCAGGTTCTTTTTGGAACCGTGAAAGAAGCTAAGAATCTCGGCGCAGTTGCAATCGGAGCGACGATCTATTTCGGCTCCGACGAATCTACTCGCCAGATCACCGAAATCGCAAACGCATTTGCTTACGCGCACGAGTTGGGAATGGCCTGCATCCTCTGGTGCTATCTGCGCAATTCAAAGTTTAAAACTCCTGAAGGTGAAATGCATGCATCGGCCGATCTCACCGGTCAGGCAAACCATCTCGGTGTGACAATTCAGGCCGATATCGTGAAGCAGAAGCTGCCCGAGCGGAATGGCGGTTACCCGGCAGTCGAAAAGGAACTCGGCAAGTCATATGGAAAGACCAGCAAACTCGTCTACGACAAATTGACCAGCGACAATCCAATAGATCTGGTGCGCTATCAGGTGGCGAACGGTTATATGGGGCGGGTCGGTTTGATCAATTCCGGCGGAGAGTCGAAAGGGGCAAGTGACATGGCCGAAGCGGTGCGCACAGCCGTTATCAACAAGCGCGGCGGCGGTATGGGTTTGATTTCGGGACGCAAGGCCTTTCAGCGACCGATGAATGAAGGCGTGCAGCTTCTGAATACAATTCAGGACGTATATCTATCGGATGAAATCACGATCGCGTAGGAATTTCAGAATAAAACAATATGTTTGCATTGCTCCCGCGAACCGCAATCAATATAATGCGCAGGCTTTAGCGAATCCCTAATCATGCCTACGCCAATCCGCTGGAGACACGACCGGCCCGCGCTACGGCGCCCACGACAAGAACCGCGACCGCTGACGACGATCAAATCTGCGCTGGTAGAAGTTGCGCGTCTCGCTTTTGCTGAGCCATTCATGCTGGCAATCGAACGTCAGGAGATATTTCTGCGTCGCTTGCCCAAAGCACTCGACGGCCTTCGTCTGGTGCACCTTTCGGACCTTCATTACGGGCCGCTGACCAATACGGAACATCTGAAACGCGCAATAAAAGCGGCGAATGATCTGCGTCCTGATCTGATTGCTTTGACTGGCGATTACATTTCTCAAGATCGCATGTACGCCGCGCCGTGCGCCGAGTTGGTGGGTAAACTTCGCGCGCGCCATGGCGTATATGCGATCCTGGGAAATCATGATCATTGGACAGATGCCGCGCTAATCGCTGATTTGTTTCGCGCCGAAGGAATCCGCATGTTGATTAACGAAGGCATGCGAGTCGACCTCAAAGACGCGTCGTTTTGGTTGGCGGGGGTGGACGACAAGATGGTTGGCCTGGAAGATTTGCCGCTGGCCCTGGCCGGTTCAGCTGATACGGAGCTAAAGATCGTGCTCGCTCATAATCCAATCATTCTGAGGCGAGCAGCCCGTGCCGACGTCGATCTCGTGCTTAGTGGACATACACACGGCGGGCAGGTAACTTTGCGCGCTGAAAAGAGCCGTTCGGGCCAGCCTCGCCGCCGCCTTTTGCGCGGTCTAGGCCGCCGAGGAAACACGCAGATCTACGTCTCGCGAGGCCTCGGCACTGTAGTCCTACCGGTTCGATACGGCTGTCCACCGGAAGTTTCGCTGCTCGAATTGCGCTGCGCACCATAAAAGTAAGCGCTAAGCAAGTTACAGTGTCGTCTCCTATTCCTCTCCGGTGACGATCTGAAATCCACAATCAGAAATTGTAAATATGTCCTCGCGGATTGTCACTCTGCCGAATCTGCTGACCGTCTTTCGGATGGTATTAATTCCCGTATTTGTCTCCTTGCTCTTCTACCAAAAGTTTGTTTGGGCCCTGGGAATATTTATTCTCGCCGGAATCACTGACGGCTTGGATGGCCTGTTAGCGCGAAGGTTCCAGCAACAATCGCCGTTGGGGCGCATCCTCGATCCCGTCGCCGACAAGTTGATGCTGGTTACATCTTTTGTCGTCCTTTCGATGCCCAGCGTTTTTCCGACGCCTTTGCCAAAGCATTTGCCCGTTCCGTTTTGGGTAACGATTACTGTGATTAGCCGAGATGTTTTCATCGTGGTTGGCGCGGCGGCGATTAATATGGTGACCGGCTTTCGGTCCTTTCGTCCCTCGTTCCTGGGAAAAGTCAGCACCGTTGTCCAAATTGTGGCCGTTACCGCCGTAATTCTGGCCGCTCGGACGCGCGTCGGTACCGGCTATTACCTGCCAACCCTTTACACCTCTGTGTTCGCCCTGGCGTTGCTCTCAGGTATTCACTACGTTTTTTTCGTATCCCGGTTGCTCAACGAGAGACCACAAACAAAGTTTTGAGCGCCCCCGGCATGAGCGGGCATACCGTCCGATTTTTGGCTACTCTTATCCTTGCTCGCAGGCGAAAACGCCCACTCTATAAAGTTGACAAGGAGGGACTCAGGTATTATATTAAGCCCGTATTCAACCCCGTCTAGCACCTGAGAGTAGACGGAAAAACAAAAAAACCAGCGGAGTAATCAGGAAGATGAGCAAAATTATCGGCATTGACTTGGGGACGACCAACTCGGTAGTCGCCGTGATGGAGGGTGGAGAACCAACGGTGATCACTAATTCCGAAGGCGGTCGGACCACCCCTTCGGTGGTCGCTTTTGCCAAGGACGGCAATCGGCTGGTCGGCCAGGTCGCGAAGCGGCAGGCGGTGACTAACCCCGAAAACACTATCTATTCAATCAAACGATTCATGGGCCGCCGCTTCAACGAAGTGTCGGAAGAAATCAAGCAGGTACCTTATAAGGTCCAGGCCGCGAGCAACGGCGATGTGCGAATTGTCGCCGGCGGCAAGGAATGGAGCCCGCCGGAAATCTCGGCCATGATCCTGCAAAAGATGAAACAGTCTGCCGAAGCCCATCTGGGCGGCGATGATATCGACGAGCGGCTGATCGAATGGATCATCGAAGAGTTCAAAAAGGATCAGGGCATCGATCTTTCAAAAGACAAGATGGCGCTGCAAAGGCTCAAAGAAGCGGCGGAGAAAGCAAAGATCGAGCTTTCATCCACCATGGAAACCGAGATCAACCTTCCTTTCATAACGGCCGATCAGTCAGGACCAAAGCATCTGGTAATGAAACTGACCAGATCTCGCTTTGAACAGTTAGTCGATCCAATCTTCAAGCGTTTGACGCCGCCGCTTGAACAAGCGTTAAAGGACGCGGCAATCGACGCTAAGAAAATCGATGAGGTAGTGCTGGTCGGAGGATCGACACGCATTCCCAAAGTCCAGGAGATAGTCAAGAACTTCTTCGGGAAAGAACCCAACAAAAGCGTTAACCCTGACGAAGTGGTGGCCATTGGCGCCGCCGTGCAAGCAGGCGTGCTGTCCGGCGAAAAGACGGACATCCTGTTGCTCGACGTTACGCCGTTGAGTCTCGGTATTGAAACTCTCGGAGGCGTGTTTACAAAACTCATTGAACGCAACACAACTATCCCGACGCGCAAGTCGGAAATCTTCTCGACAGCTTCCGACAATCAAACTTCCGTCGAGGTGCATGTCCTACAGGGTGAACGCCCAATGGCGACTGCCAATCGCACGCTCGGGAAGTTTCATCTGGTGGGAATTCCGCCGGCACCGCGCGGCATGCCGCAAATCGAAGTCACTTTTGACATTGATGCGAATGGCATCGCCAACGTGTCAGCAAAAGATATGGGCACCGGCCGCGAACAAAAAATCACGATCACCTCTTCCTCGGGTCTCAGTAAAGAGGAGATTGATCGCATGATGCGGGATGCCGAGTCGCACTCGGCCGAAGACATCAGCAAACGTGAAGAGATTGAGGCGCGCAACCGTCTGGATGGCCTTGTCTATCAGATGGAGAAGACGCTTAACGAAAACCGCGAGAAAGTCGGCGCAGTTGCCGGCGAAGTCGAAGCCGCCATTGCCGACGCCAAGAAAGCGGTCGAGGAAGGCGGGGTCGAGCGTATGAACAATGCGTTCAATGCGCTGCAGGCGGTCTCGCACAAGATGGCCGAAGCACTTTATCAGCAAACGGCCTCAGCTCCTGGCAGTGAGACGGCGGAGCAATCGTCCGCAGCCGGCGCTTCTTCGTCGGGACAAACCGGCGGCGAGGATAACGTCATTGACGCCGAGTACGTTGATGTAGACGAAGACAAGAAGTAACGAAGGATGACGCGGTGACCACGGAGACGCGGTGACGCGGAGCAATAACTCGCAGCGTCTCCGCGTCTCTTCATTTCCGCGTCCAGTTTGATAGATGGCCAAAGAAGATTTCTACAAAGTCCTGGGCGTAAAGCGCGATGCCAAGCCGGATGAGATCAAAAAGGCTTATCGCCGGCTGGCGCGCAAGTATCATCCTGACGTAAACCCGGGCGACAAGGCCGCGGAAGAACGCTTCAAGCAAATGAGCGAGGCATTCGATGTGCTCTCCGATCCAAAGAAGCGCGCCGTCTACGATCGCTTTGGCCAGTACTCAGAAAATCTCGCGGACGCGGCTGCGCGCGGCGCAGGGCCTGCTTATACGCAGGGCACTCCTTTCGATTTTTCCGGTTTTGATTGGAGCTCGGCAACCACCTCAGGCGGCAGCAGTAGCTTTCGTGACATCTTTGCCGATCTATTTGGTGGCGGAAGAGTCGAACGCGAGCCGCCAAGGCCTCAGCCTGAGCGCGGGGCCGACATCGAGATGCCCCTCTCGATCAGTTTCGAAGAAGCCATCACGGGTCTTACCACGAATATCACGGTGAACAGGTCCGAGCAGTGCTCGCGCTGTCATGGCGCCGGTGACACCGGTGGTTCAGTCATTACTTGTCCGACCTGCAAAGGCACGGGACAGGTGCAGAGGTCTGGCGGACGCCTGCGCTTTTCGCAGGAATGTCCTGACTGCAATGGCACCGGAAAGCGACGGCCGCCTTGTTCGCTCTGCAAAGGCAAAGGCACTTTGCCTAAAACTGAGACTGTGAAGGTGCGAATTCCTGCCGGCGTCGATACCGGCTCGCGCGTCCGTATTCCTGGCAAAGGCGAAGGCGGGCGGCTGGGCGCCCCGCCGGGTGATCTCTACATCATCACGAACGTTGGGCGGCACCAGTATTTCACGCGCAAGGGGGACAACATTTACGTCACCGTTCCGATCACTGTGCCTGAAGCCGCGATTGGAGCAAAAATCGAAGTGCCGACGGTCTCAGGCAAAGCGCAGCTACGAATTCCGCCAGGCACCCAATCGGGACAAAAATTCCGCCTCCGCCGTCGCGGAGCTCCATCTTTGCGCGATCCAAACGTTCATGGCGACCAATTCGTCGAAGTGCAGGTAATTCTCCCGAAAGTAATTTCGGAAGAAACAAAGGAATTGCTGCGTCGCTACGCGCAAATGAATGCTGAGAATCCGCGCGTGGCGATGGGACTGGAGTGAGCATTGCCGATTTCCAATTTTCAATTGCCGATTCGTCATCGATG
>WNGK01000352.1_pt1 | contig 88490 bp, 81 predicted proteins | sample 5400601 | NCBI WGS metagenome assembly WNGK01 (sample SAMN13153376, study PRJNA577476) | soil metagenome | isolation source: 60 cm soil or saprolite under Garry oak tree replicate 1 | place: USA:California | collected 2016-06-15 | reverse complement strand
CTGCCGTTTTGTTCTCGTGGATAAATCGCAACTGGTCGCGTTTGACTCTTTTGCCTTCCGCTTCGAGATCGGCGACCTGACCAGCAATCAGCTTTTGGCTTCCGGCGGCAACTGCGATCTCGCGCAACAAAATTGAACCGTCGTAGTGCGGTGTCGGCTTACCTGTCGACGCGATTTCAAATGCGATCGTTAACAACGCGTCCCCGGCGAGAATAGCGATCCCGTCGCCAAAGACTTTGTGGCAGGTGGGGCGTCCGCGCCGGAAATCATCGTTATCCATGCTGGGAAGATCATCGTGCACGAGCGAATAGGTATGGATGCATTCGAGCGCGCAGGCGAGGGGAAGCGCGTTCTGGATGTTGCCGCGACAAGCTTCCGCCGCGGCGAGACAAAGAATCGGTCGCAAGCGTTTGCCGCCGGCAAAAAGACTGTAGCGCATCGCCTTGTGAAGTGTGGCAGGTTTCGTATTCGCTTTCGGTAAATAGCGATCGAGTGCGCGGTCAATGAACTTCTGGCGCGAGGCGAGGTAGGATCGGAATTGCATTATCCGAGCCAACAGTGAAGACGGCACCGCATGTTTGGCAACGGAAAATAGTGCGAATGCGGCACTAAGTTTTTAGAGCGTGCGGTGTCTTTCTCGTTGGAAGCAGAAAACATGAATGCTGCATTGCTTTACCGACCGCGTCGGCGCTGGCTGTTCTGGGCTGCATTTGCCTGCGCGGCGGCGATTCACGTGGGAGCTGTCGTCATCGCGAACGGCAAATCCGACCACATTGCCGTGCAAGATTTCACACCGGCTGGAATTGACGTTGAGGTGCTCGAAAAGGAACCGGAACAACTACCGTCCGAGCAACCGGTCGCACCTCCGCCTTCAGAGCAGATTGCGCCTGATAAGGACGCGTTCCCGCCGGAGGATACTACGTTGCCACGAGTTCGCCCGCCCAAGAAAACACGAGCCGCGTCTGTTGTTCGCACGGCTGTAACAGGGGAGAGAGGCACAATTTGGTTCGGTGAAAGCACTGCTGATGTATGCACCGCGCCCGGTATATCCGTACGAAGCACGGCTCCAGCGAATGACGGGGTCGGGAATCGCGCTGCTAACCGTCGCTCCCGCCACCGGTAACGTAATCGAGGCCCGTATGGCGGAGAGCAGTGGAAGTGTCGTTCTGGATAGTGCGACGCTTGAGGCCCTTCGAAGATGGCGTTTCAAGCCGGGCCGCGTGCTGAGCGTCCAAGTGCCGATTACGTACACGCTCACAGGTGCGTCTTATTAGTTTTGAGCTTCACCGATGTGTTACCCTCTCATGCGCCAAAATCGATGCGAAGCGAGAGAATAAAGGCGGGACAAAAGTTTGAGGCAGTCCTACAGCGATTCGAGGTTCCAATGTTGCGCAAGGAAGATTTTAACAACGACAAAGTGGACGCAGGCGAAATCGGCGCAGGTCATACGGTGACGGCGTTGTATGAAGTGGTGCCGGTCGGCACTGCGAACAATCCGGCCACGAGTGTCCCGTCGGTGGATCTGCTCAATTACTCGTCTAACGAAAAATCGACATCTACACGATCAACGTCTTCCAACGAGATGCTTACTGTGAAGTTGCGTTACAAAAAACCGGATGAGGACAAGAGCGAATTGGTCGAGCACGCGGTGACGGATACGAATGGAAGATTTGAAAACGCGCCGATCGATTTGAAGTTTGCCGCCGCCGTCGCTGAGTTTGGAATGATTTTGCGCGATTCTGAATACAAAGGAAATGGAACGTTTGGCACAGTGCTGGAGTGGGCCCGTGAAGGAAAAGGGAGCGATGCGAATGGTTACCGAGCGGGATTCATCGAGTTAGTGCGGAAAGCCCAGGCTCTGAAGAAGAGTTAAAAATGTTACAAGAGTCAAATCATTGAAAGCCGCATGAGTCAGCCTTCCTTTGTAACGCCGTAACCGTAACGTTTTAACCTGTCTAAATATTCTCCGCGGCTTCCGTCGTGGCGACCGGTTTTGCGCGCATGGCCAGAAATGCGCCCAGAAGGAGAATGATAGCGCTCCAGAGTTGCGCGCGGGTGAGGCGTTCGTGGAAGATCCATGCGGAAAGCGCCATGGCGCCTGCCGGGCAAAGAAGCTGGAGTGTTTGCGCGAGCGCCACGCCGATCTCGCGGATGGCCACATAATACAAAACGTGGGCGAGCGTGATACAGCTCACTGCGGAAATGATCAGAATCAGGTTCACGTGCGTTCCGGCGTGAAGCGGAGTACCAATTTTTCCAAACGCGAACGTGAGCGGAAGCAACAGGACTGAAGTAATCAAACTGATCAACCCGAAACTGCGAATTGAGCCAAGTTGCGCGGAAGGGCGTTTGACCAGGATGCCATAAAGCGCCCAGCAGAATGTGGCGGTGAAAGCAATGAATAATCCAGGAAGCGCGATATGTCCTGATTCCCGTCCCCGTTGAAACCAAACGACGCCAAAAGCGCCAATTAACCCGAGAAGTGTGCCCACTTGGAACTGCCATTGACGAATCACGTGGCGTTCTTCGGGGAAAAACGCGAGCGCGAGCAGTGCGGTGAAAATTACCGAAGCCCGGGTGAAGATGGCGTAAACGCCCGGCCCCATGTAAAACAGGGCGACTACCTGCGTGATTTGGTGAACAACGTTAGGCAGACAGGGAACGAAACATATCATCACCGCTCGCCAATCAAACCGCAGGGCGCCGCGTTGAATGCGGTAAACCAGCAGCGGCGCAATGGCGAGGCAAGCAACAAGATATCGATAAAAATTTTGCGCCCACGGATCGTAATAGCGGTTCAGGTAGTACTGAAAAAGCGATGGCGTGGACCAGATGAGGACTGTGGCGAAAAGCGCGACGTAACCCTGCGAAAGATCGGCACGACCACGTAGATCGACAATCTCTCCGCCGGAAGTTAGTTGCTTCATTGGCTTTGTTTTGGTGGTTTGGTGCGTTAATTTGCTCGCCTGTAAGCGATAAATCGGCCAAAAAGTAGGCCGGAACGAGGAATGAATATGTTGAACAACCAAGTAATTACCACCGCAACCGTGTCACTACTCTGTTTTGCAGCTATTCAGGTCGGCTTGGGGAAACCGCCCGCCCGCGGTGCAGACCATATGCAACACGGGATCGAACTCGCCCAACAAAAGCATTACGATGCCGCCGCTGCCGAGTTTACCAAGGCGATTGAAGCGAATCCGAAAGACCCTCGTGGCTATTCGAACCGCGGTACGGCGTATCGCCAAGGGGCCCGGGTTGCTCAGGCAGCGGGAGATACAGATGGGGCGGCGACGAGATATACGGCTGCAGTGACGGACTTTTCGAAGGCTATTGAAGTCGCCCCTAAGGATGAAGTCGCTTATCGCGAGCGTGGCATGACTGCCGTGATGCAAAACCAATTTGACGCGGGCCTGCCGGATTTTGACAAGGCCATCGAACTCAAGCCTGACGATGGGTACGCCTATAAATTTCGCGGCTTTGCAGAGATTGGACTGTCGCAATGGGACAAGGCAGTCGCGGATTTCACTACCGCAATCGAAAAAGAGCCGAACGATCCGCAGAATTATGATCGGCGTGCCTGGGCGAACCGAAATTTGAAAAACTACGACGCGGCCATTGCCGATTACACACTTCTACTTGGCAAAAACCCGAACGATGCGGAGGCCTTGCCCAAGCGCGGTTACACCTACAGCCTGATGCAGCAGTACGAAAACGCGATTGCCGATTATCAAGCCGCGCTGAAGCTAAACCCGCAAGACAATGATACTTTCCAGCGCTTGCAATATGCACAGTCGATGCTCGCTGCGAAGAATGCGCCCCCTCCTCCCACGGCCACGCCTTCACCGACGCCCGAAAAACCGGGGCTGATTTCTCTGATCACTCCGCTGAATATCGGAATCGCAGTCGCGGTTCTCATTATTATTGCTGTCATCGTGCGACTGCTCACGCGCGGAAAAGAAGAGCCGACAAGTAGCCGAATTCGTTAGTGCAAAACGGCTGGAGCTTCCGCCGTCCTCAGTGGACCTCCATCGACGCCATTGGACCGAATGCGCTACGGACGGCGCACTCTACAGCCCCGCCGGGCTTTCTGACGTGTTCGCGCACTCCAAAATTTCTTTGACACACTTCCCCTCGCGTATAGTTTGCGAACGCTTTTTGCTGGAACGAGGTGGTCCCATGGTCGTTCAAATTGCAAATTTGACGCGGCTTTGGGACTTTTGAATCTCTGGCGAAGGGCGAAACCGGTTTGCCGCTCTGGTTGCCGCGGAGGCGCTGGGTTGGCGAAGAGCAGCCCATGTAGCTCAGTTGGTAGAGCACGTCCTTGGTAAGGACGAGGTCACCGGTTCAATCCCGGTCATGGGCTCCAGAACGGGCTCAAGACTGGTAGTAGATAATTGAGAGAAAAGAGAGAATCTAGAGAATTTAATTAACCAGGAGAATTGAAATGGCTAAGGAAGCATTTAAACGCGATAAGCCGCACGTGAACGTCGGTACGATTGGTCACGTGGACCATGGCAAAACGACCCTGACGGCAGCAATTACGGCGGTGCTGGCGAAAAAGGGCATGGCCGAAGTGCGCGCATACGAATCGATCGACAACGCTCCCGAAGAAAAAGAGCGTGGCATTACCATTAACACTGCACACGTGGAGTACTCGAGTGACAAACGCCACTACGCGCATGTGGACTGCCCCGGTCATGCCGACTACGTCAAGAACATGATCACCGGTGCAGCACAAATGGATGGCGCCATCCTGGTTGTCTCCGCGGCGGATGGACCGATGCCGCAAACCCGCGAACATATCCTGCTCGCGCGGCAAGTCGGTGTGCCCTCTGTTGTCGTGTTTTTGAATAAGGTCGATATGGTCGATGATCCGGAGCTTCTCGATCTTGTTGAGATGGAAGTGCGCGATCTCCTGACGCAGTACGAATTTCCCGGAGACAAAATCCCCATTGTTAAGGGCAGTGCCCTCAAGGCACTTAATGGCGATGCCGACGCGCAAAAACAAGTGCTCGCCCTCGTAGAGGCTATTGACGATTACATCCCGGTTCCCGAGCGGCCAGTCGATCAGCCATTCCTGATGCCGATCGAGGACGTGTTTAACATTGAAGGCCGCGGCACCGTCGCGACGGGTCGGGTCGAGCGCGGTGTTCTCAAGAAAATGGGGGAAGTCGAGCTGGTGGGCATTCGCCCGACGGCCAAGACGGTTGCCACCGACATCGAAATGTTTCGCAAACTTCTCGATGAAGCGCGCGCGGGCGATAACGTCGGCGTTCTGTTGCGAGGTTTGAAAAAGGAGGAAGTCGAGCGCGGTCAGGTCATTTCGAAGCCGGGCTCTATTACGCCGCATAAGAAGTTCAAGGCGGAAGTCTATGTGCTGAGCAAGGAGGAAGGCGGACGTCACACTCCGTTCTTCAGCAATTACCGGCCGCAGTTTTACTTCCGCACCACGGACGTGACTGGCACGGTCAAACTGCCCGAAGGCGTGGAAATGGTCATGCCCGGCGACAACATCTCCATTGAAGTCGAGTTGATTACGCCGATCGCTATGGAGAAGACGATTCGCTTCGCCATTCGTGAAGGGGGAAAAACCGTAGGTGCGGGTCGCGTGAGCGAGATTCTGGACTAAAATTCTTCCTTCGCCTCTTCGTCTCACTCTGCTCAGTTGAGGGAGAGGACAGGAAGAAAAGATTAAGAGGAAGGGAAGCGAGTAAACCTTACGCCAGTAGCTCAATTGGTAGAGTAGCGGTCTCCAAAACCGTCGGTTGGGGGTTCGAGTCCCTCCTGGCGTGCTGGAAGATTTGCAAACGCTGAACACGAACATCGAACGCTGAACTCAAATTCGGATGAGGCCAAATTGGGCGTTGGACGTTGAGCGTTGGATGTTGAACGTTGTTTTAGAAATCAATGATCACCAAAGTTAAAAACTTCGTCAGTGAAGTGAAGGTCGAGCTACAGAAAGCTTCGTGGCCATGGGACCCCAAGGAAAAAGGGTTCCGCCGCTACAAAGAGCTTACTGACTCGACGTTGGTGGTCGTTATCGCGATGTTATTGCTGGGTGGATACGTTGCGCTTTTCGATTTCGTTCTGGTGAACTTTGTCCACTTTTTCACCCGATTGCACTGATTTATGGCACAGACACTCGCAGGCAAAGATCAATGGTACGTCGTGCATGTGCTTTCCGGTCAGGAAAACAAGGTGCGCGAGAACATCTTGAAGCGTGTTAAGACAGAGGAAATGGGCGACTTGATTTATGAAGTGCTCGTTCCGACTGAGCGCGTGTCGGAAATCAAGAAGGGAAAAAAGAGCGAGACGACGCGGAAATTCTTTCCCGGCTATCTGATTGTTAACATGCATTTGCTTGACGAAAACAATCAGCTTGTCGGGCGCACCTGGTATTTCATCCGCGACACACCCGGCGTGATCGGATTTGCCGGTACCAAGGACAAACCGATCCCAATGCGGCAATCCGAGGTGGACAGTATGCTGGCGCAGATGAAAGAGCGCGAGGAAAAGGTGAAACCGAAAGTCAGCTTTGAAGTCGGCGAATCGGTGAAAGTCGCCGACGGCCCGTTCCAAAATCAGACTGGAATTGTCGAAGAAATCGATCCCGAGCGAGGCAAACTGCGCGTCTCAGTCACGATTTTTGGTCGCGCCACGCCGGTGGAACTGGAATATTGGCAGGTGGAACGCGGATAAGATCGACAGCCTCTCACTCTCAACTAACAACTCTGAACTTTTCCAATGGCCAAAGAAGTAGTCGCACAGATCAAATTGCAAATTCCAGCGGGACAAGCGAACCCTGCACCTCCAGTTGGAACGGCGCTGGGTCCGCGCGGCGTCAACATTATGGCGTTCTGCAAGGAATTTAACGCCGCCACGCAGAAACAAGCCGGCGATATCTTGCCGGTCGTTATCACTGTCTTCAAAGACAAGTCATTCACGTTTATCACGAAGAGTCCGCCCGCCGCGGTCTTATTGAAGAAAGCCGCGAATATCGCCGCCGGATCCAAAGAACCGAACAAAACCAAAGTCGGCAAAGTGACGCGGAAACAAGTCATGGAGATCGTGAAAACGAAATCCAAAGACTTGAACGCGCGCAACGACGAAGCCGCCTTTCGCACGATTGCCGGCACCGCCCGCCAAATGGGCCTCGAGATCGTCGATTAGGTTCGCAACTTTCGGAGGTTAGGCATCTTGCCTGACTCGGCCGGCGGGCTCCCAGCCTGCCGTTGCGATTCGACATGCAAGGTGCATGTCGGCCAGGACAGGCTAGAAGCCTATCTTCCGATTTCGCCTAAGTACTCCCACTGCTGCAACGCGATTGGCACGTTGCCGTTTTTCCAGACGAAATCGTGGAAGGCGCGGAGATTGAACTTGTCTCCCTGTTGTAATCGCGCTTCGGCCAGAAATTTCATCATCTGCAATTTGCCGATCTGATAGGTGATTGCCTGGCCCGGTCCTGTGGAGAAGGCAATCGCTTCCTGGCGCGCCGTCTGTTCGTCCATCGGAACTTTCTCCTGTAGATATTTCGCGGCTTGCTCGAGCGTGAATTCGCCGAGCGCGAGTTTGACGTCCACTTCTACGCGCAGCGCGCGTAGACGCATGAAATTGTAGATGATCTCGCGCGTGTGCGGGCTGTCATCGAACAGTCCGGCCTGCAACATCATCTCTTCGGCATAAAAGCCGATGCCTTCGTTCGCGCCGGAGTCGTAGTAATGCCGCCGGATGGGGTCTTCATGTTTCCAGGAAAGGCAAAGCTGAAAATAATGGCCGGGAATTCCTTCGTGGACGGTGATAGGCCGCGGATCCATTGCTGTCGCGCGCCAGAAGTAGCCCAGTTCTTCTGACGGCTCGGGTACGTAACGGATGCAGTTCTCTTTCAACCGCGATGGTGATGTGAAATCATCGTTCTCCGTAAAACCGAGACCGCGCAAATATTCGGGAGTCGGTCGGAGCGTGTAATGCTGGATCCAATCCGGCACAGTTAGAATCCCGCGGTCTTGGAGAAATTTGCGAATCGATAATTCCTTCTCTGTTGCATGGCGAATCCAGTTGTCGATGTCCTCGGCGATTTTCAGCGGCGGCACATCTTTGTTCCGGTTTTTCTCGTAAGTTTCGAAGGCGACCGATCGATTCCATTCGTGCCGTCCCATCGCCAGCAGTTCCTCCGGCGTGAACGGCATCAGCGCCACGTTTCGCAAAAACCAAACGTACGCGTCACGGCCAAGCGCCGTTTGCTGCGGAAGGTTCGGCAGCTTTTCTTTGAGCTGTAGCTGATATTTTTCCAGTGCATCCGCCGCGCGTTCGCACGCGCTATTCAATTTGTCCGGATTTAGAGTTGTCGATGCTACGAGCGAGCTCGCCATTTTGCGGAGCCGCTCGCGAATGCCATCAAGATTGTTGATCGCAACCGTGGCGAACGGCGCCGGAGCATTCTCGAGGTTCTCTGCCCCTTGCTGCAAAATCGAGGGAATGTTTTCAATGCGCGTGAAAATCTCGCGACCGCGCGCCTCATCATAGGGTGGCGCCACCGTGAGTGCTTCCGCGAGCGCGGTGAGCGTTTGCTCAATATAAAAATTTGGGTCGCGTTTCCAGCGCGGGTTTTTGTCGAGCTCCCAGCGCACCCGCGACAGCGCTGAGCCGATCAGTTTGTAATCCACCTGCTTCGAAATCGGCCAACTGCTCGCATCAATTTTTTTCCAACTCGCCTCGAACCGTTCCAGTTCCTTTCGCCGTTGATCGATGGCGGCTCGCGACCAATTACGGACGCCGCCCGGCCGTTCCATTCGGTTCACGTCGTCGCCTGTAAACGGCGCGTATTTCGCACGCCACGTCCAAAAATCATCAGCCAGTTTGTCCAGCGATTCGGTTGCAGCCAAAGCATTGACTGCCCACATCGGGACAAGAACAACTACCAGCCAAATTTTCCTCATAAGCAATCAATCCGCGCCCCGGCGCAGCGTGATTACGCGAGGATCTTTTCCGGGCCGATACATCGAGGCGCCGTAACAAATCGCGGCGGACTTTTCGTGCGCATAACGAACCTTGTTCAGCTTCTCGTCCCAGCGTTCTATGTAAGAGCAATTTGCGGTTTTCTTGCTGCCGGGAATGGGCACATAACGATTTTCCGTCAACGTGAGAAACGCGGCTTCGCCGGGAAGAGGAATCGGAGTGGCCCAATTCGGCGACAGCCTGACAAGTCGCGGGCCAGTGAGGTCGAGCGCGAAAACCGTGTCACCGTCCGTGCTGTTTAAGTGCAAGTCGAAAAATGCGAGGCGCAACGGATCATCGAAAAGAAAATGTTGATCTTTGTCCTGATTGTTGTGCAACAATCCGAAGACGCCCTCAAAGCCCGGCAGTTTGCCGAATTCCGTCTCCGCTCCGGTTTTCAAATCGCGGAGCAGGTAATGTTTTCCATGGCCCGGACCGTCGCCCTGATCGTCTTCGTCCTTTGGATCTTCGCGTAAGACCAATTCGACAGAATCATCTGGCGATTTGTAGCTCGGTGGCGGCGTTTCGGCGGGCGAGGTGGATTCCTCAGCTGACGCCGCCGGACTGGGCGACGGCGATTCCTCCGGCTCGACGTTGGTGAAATACGGCGAGCTTTTCGCCTGGCTGTACCAATCCGGAGCAGCATCGAGCTTTTTCAACCCGGTGCCGCGTGGGCCGATGCTCCAAAATTCACGGACGTTGTTAGGCTTCTCGCGCGTGAAGAGAATCATGCCTCCGTCCTCCGCGAAAATTGGACCTGAGTCTTGTCCCGAATTGTCATTCGTTAATTGCCGCAGCAGTTTCCCATCCTCGCGATACAGATAGAGATGCGAATGGCTGGTCCCTTCCGCCTGCAAGTATCGGATCGCAATCACGATTTCTGCATCCGCCGCTGCTTGCGCAGTTAGAATCGCAAGTGGGCTTATGATTATCAACGCTCTTAAGATCAGCCGCATCAGTACAACTTTCCCGAGGATTATGCGCGATCGCTTTTCAATCGCTTCTCGCGCTCAAACCGTTCAATTGCGAGTTCTATCAATTTGTCGATTAATTCGCTGTAAGAGATACCGGTCGCTTCCCAGAGCTTCGGATACATGCTTATTCTGGTGAATCCAGGAATGGTGTTGAGCTCGTTGACGATAATTTCCTCGTCGGCTCGCAAGAAGAAATCGACGCGCGCCATTCCCTCACAGCAGAGAACGGAAAACGCTTTGATAGCCAACTGGCGGATACGTTCCGAAATCTCCGACGTCAGCCTGGCCGGTATTTCCAGCACAGCGCCGTTCTCATCGAGATATTTCGCTTCGTATGAGTAAAATTCGTGGCGGGGCAAAATCTCGCCTGGAACTGATGCAATAGGATTATCGTTGCCCAGCACGGAACATTCTATTTCACGACCCTCGATGCACTCCTCAATTAATATTTTATTGTCATAATTGAACGCATCACGGACAGCGCGCTCGAACTCCTCGCGACTTTTGACCTTATGAATCCCAACCGATGAGCCGAGGTTTGCAGGCTTAATAAAGAGCGGCAGGCCGAGTTCCCCCCGTGCGTAGTCGAAACCGATCTCCTTCAAGGAATATCTGCTGGCTGCGAAGCAGTCCTTGGACGGTGCCATCTTCTCCGAATGGACCGTGGAGAACAGGGAACACAACATCCAAAGTGCCAAGCCTCTGTTGGCCTGAAAGCGGAACAAGCTGGTCTCCTTGTTTGCCCGGAACTAGCGCCAGATTTTGGCCGCCTTCCGGCAATTCAGGTAATTGCGATTTAGTTGCGGCGAGGAAAAATCCAAGCCCCTCGTTCAAATGCCATCCACCTTTCTTGTCGATACCGATTAATACGACCTCGTATTTATTTTTATCGATGGCGTCGACGATATTTTTTGCTGACTGCAGAGAGATTTCGTGCTCGGCAGATCGACCACCGAATAGTATTCCAACACGAATTTTCCTGGCCATAAGCCTTTCGCTCTACCTTTGCCAAATGGTCGGTTCGCGGATTGGCAGTTGAATCGCGCTGGCGTGCGCGGCGTCGTGATGGATTTGCACATGGCAGGTGCGCGCGTCTTTCGCCATTTCTTCGGCAACAATTCCGCCTGAACAATAGTTCTTCTGCCATGCAATGGAGTTAGGCGACGAAACGACCAGGCGAAGTCGGCTTCCTTTCATTAATCGACGAGCAACGAAGAGTCCCGGCTTGAAATCGCAGCGCACGACTTCACCGGGCTTGACGAGCTTCGGCTCGCGCAGCGATTCGCGGTAGCGAAGCCGGCGAACATCGCTCCAAAGCGCGATGCTCGTGCCGTCGGGTTGAATCTCGTAGAGATGAGCTTGCAAATCTGCATCAGGCGTGTCGATGGACACCCAAAGGGTCAACTGCGGACAACCGACAAGCGGCGTTTCGTTGGGCATAGGCTCGGTGTGATAAACCAGGCCGTCGTTGCCGATGCTTAACTCATAACGCTGATCGATTAGTGCAGTCTTTTCGTTCGGCTCGGTTCCTTCGATATTCTCGCCCCGTTTCGTATCGAGCGGATCGTAAGTGAATGTATCCGCGCCATCACTCGGCTGCTTTTCAGTTAGCGAACCGGAACGAAAGACGCCGTTCGCATCGACATTTTTGGAGTCGAGGTAAAACGTTTTTGGATTCGCGACCAGAGCTTCGAAATTATCGGCGTATTTCCATTCGCCATTGGCGCCGCCATTTCCCGGCGCGAGCAAGTAATAGGCGATTTGATTTCTAAGGAATTCCGGTCTCGCGCCGTTCCGCATCGTCCAGTCGTACCATTGCCGATGCAGATCATTAAGATTTATAACGGCCGCTGGTCCGAACTTTACGCCGCCGACCTCATCCGTAGGCGTGCGCGTGCCGGCGTGGTCCCACGGGCCGATGATCAGAAAATGTTTCGCGCGCGCCTCTGGAGAGGCATTTGCGAGATGATCGCGATAAAAGGTTAGCCCACCGAGTTCATCTCCGTCGTACTGACCTGTGATCGTCAAGATCGGCAGCGTGATCTTCTGGAACTGCTCGCGCGTGGGTACCATCGCGTCGTAGTACCCGTCGGCGACTGGATGCTTGAGGATACGTTGAAAATTGGCGGAAGGATTTCCGACAAACGAATCGAGCGACTTAAAAGGGATGTGCTTCTTGTATGCGTCTAGAAACTTTGTGCGCCAGAATTTTTGATCACCGAAAAGATTAGCCTGACTCGCGCGGCCGCTGGTGAACGTGAACCACTGCATGTCGTAGGTTTCGCCGACATTGTGGTACGAAGGATAATCGAGAGGCGGATGGGCCGCCGCGGCGGGAACGATCGTCGCCAAATGTAGCGGGAATTCCTTTGCCGTCGCCCATTGATCGAACCCTGCATAGGAGCCACCCCACATCGCAACCTTACCGTCGCAGAACGGCTGCTGCGCTAACCATTCTACGACGTCGTGTCCGTCGCGCGGCTCATTTGCAAATGGCTCGAACTCGCCACCCGAGTTTCCGCGGCCGCGCACATCGACAAGCGCGAACGCATAGCCGTGTGATGCGAAGTACGCGGCGCGGTCATGATACGTGTCGGAAATGTAAGGCGTGAGCGTGAAGATCACTGGCGTTTTCGGCGGCGATCCATCCGGCATTTTTGGCAAATACAACGTCGCATTCAATTCCACCTTATCGCGCATCGGAATCTTTACGCTCCATCGGAGGTCGTAGTCGGCAGGTGGTGGCGAGGGCGATTGCGTGGGAGTTGGAGTTTGCGCTTCCAGCGCGTCGAAGATCGCCGTGGCCATCGCAACAACGAGGCACGACGCGGCGTAATAGGCGATGATGCGTGATTTCGTCACGCGAGTATTGAAGCGAAGCCGCACCAGATAAACAACGAACAAATATCGTTTGCGCGGTCATCCTAAACGGAGTGAAGGATCTCTCAGAGGCTGATTCCGTTTAGATTGAATGCCGATCGCGTGGATTATGAGGTCCCTCGCCGTCTATCGCGACTCGGGATGGCATGCGCTATTCTTGAAGTGAGTGGCAGTCTTGCTTGCTACAGGCGAACCTCATAGCACGAGCATGAATCTTTCCGCGAAATCTTCGCGCCGACCATCTGCCAAGTCTGCATCCAAACCGGACCGGTTGATGAATTTTGGAACAAATCCTCTGTCCCGAGCAGAGCTGCTCTGTGCCGGCATCGTGTTTGTTGTGGCGCTCCTTCTTTATAGCTGGACGCTCGCTCCGACGGTCACCTTGACTGACAGCGGGGAACTACTTGTGGTCGCCCGCGGTCTGGGGGTTGCGCATCCGCCGGGCGTTCCGTTGTGGATCATTCTTGCCCATCTTGCATCGCTTGCGCCTCTGGGAAACGTTGCGGTGCGCATCAATTTTTCGTCCGCGCTTTTTGCCGCGCTCGCTTGCGCGATGCTCACCCTCGTTGCGGCAGAATTAATGATTACCGCGTCATATCTCGCCGCGTCGAAGCGAAGGAAGAAGGGCGCACAAACGCGCAAGAAAACCGATGATTCCAGCGTCGCGCGGCTGTTGGTGGCTGCGCCTGCGCTCGGCGCGGGGTTGCTCATGGCGTTCTCTCGCACGCTTTGGTCCTATGCGACGATCACCGAGGTTTATGCTCTAAATACGCTGCTCATCCTCGTAATCTTGTTCCTGATGCTTCGCTGGCGGCGGCGCATTGTTGCAGACAGGAATCGTATAGGCACGGTAATGAATACCGGCCAAATTTCCTCGCCGATCACGAGTCACGACACTTTTCTTTGTGTCGCCGCACTGGTATTCGGGCTCGCGCTGGGCGTTCATCACGTCACGGTGGCGCTGATCCTTCCCGCCCTCGGAGTGATTGTTTATCGGACGCAGGGCCTGAAGTTCTTCACGAGCAGGCGACTAGTTTATGCCGCGCTGATTTCGGTTAGCGCTCTGGTCGTTGTTTACGCGTATCTGCCGCTCGCAGCGTCGCGCTCGCCTGTCATTAGCTGGGGGAATCCGCGTTCGCTGCAGGAGATATGGTGGCATATCACCGGCCGGCAATATCGGGTGTTCTTCTCCTTTACGCCAAAGATAATGGGAGAGCAGTTTGTTGAATTCTGCAAAATGGCCTTGCGCGAATTCGGCGCTTCCTGGCTGCCATTGCCGCTTGTTGTGGCCTTCGCTGGTTTCGTGAGCGCTTTCAGACGGGACCGCACAACTTTCTGGTTTCTCTTGTCTATCGTAGTTGCCGATTTGGCCTACGCCCTCAATTACGAAATTGCCGAGGACAAAGACGCGTACTATCTGCCTACCTTTATTTCGATCGCGATTGCCGCCGGGTTCGGCATCCGTTGGTTAATCCAACTCGCTGTCTCCGAGTCTGCGCCGGTTCAGAGATCCTACCCGGCGGCTGCAATCGCTGTTCTGCTTACGTCCGCGATAGCTTTAGGGGCGAACTGGCCTTTCAATAATCGCAGGCATTACTTTATCGCGCACGATTACGTCGAGAATTTGCTCAGCGCGATCGACCCCAACGGCCTCTTACTTACACTCGACTGGCAAGTCGTGTCGCCGATGTTTTATGCGCAGGAGATAGAACAACGCCGACGCGGCGTTAAAATCGTGGACATTAATCTCCTGCGTCGTTCGTGGTATTTCGATTATCTTAGACACGCTTATCCTGGTCTGATTGAGCGGTCGCGAGAGAAGATCGACGCGTTTGTTGAGAATCTTAAGGAATGGGAGCGCGACCCTGGGGCATTTGCCAGAAGCCAGGCGCTTACTCAAAGGATCACCGCGGCATTTGAAGAGATGATCCGTTCAATTGTGACGCACGAGAGTAAAGTGGCGCCAGTTTACGTTACGAGAGACTTGTTATTCACCGACACAGTTAACGGCGAGCTGACCAAGTGGCTCACACAAAACTATCAGCTCGTTCCGCAAGGACTGGTCTTCAACCTCGCGGGCGACCAGAGCTTTCACGATTCGCCTGATCCGCGCCTCCAGACCCGTAGTCTGGCTGACGGGACCCTGCGGTTTGAGAAAGACGACGTAGTAAACCTCAAGATATTACCCGTCTATACGAGCATGCTTATCAATCGAGGGCGCTATCTCGCTTTATTTAATCAGCACGCGCGCGCCATTGCTGCCTTCAAGCAGGCGCTTGCGTTGGATCCCAGTCTCGCCGCGGCGCAACAAGGGGTTGCGGAAAGTACGGCTAAGATGCGGAGTCCATAGCGGGACAATGACGAAATCCGAATGACGAAGGAAGCTCAAAATGACCGAATGGTGAAAATCATTAGCTGCGCGTGCATTTCGATTTTGTCATTCCTTGGGCATTCGACATTTCATTCGTCATTGCCCCGCCGTCTTGCTTTGTTCGCGCGAAGCTTCTATATCGCGGGAATGAATGTCTTGGGTTGTTGTCGATCTTGGGCACGGTTTGTTCTCGCCCTCTTTACGTTTGCCACCTGCGCGATCCCAATCCGGGCCGCCGACAACGTTATCGTGCTCAAAGCGGAGCGAATGTTCGATGGAAAATCGAAAACACTCGTGCAACATGGTGTCGTCATCGTCCAAGGCGATAAGATTGTGGACGTTGGCAGTAATTTGCCGGTGCCGGATGGCTCGAAGGTGATCGATCTTGGCGATGCGACGCTTTCCCCAGGCTTTATGGACGCGCACACGCATCTCACGTTGGATTACTCCGGCGATTACAATATGCGCCGGCTGCACGAGCTTGACCTCAATGTCTCCGAGCAGGCAATCCGAGCGGCAACCTTCGCACGCGCGACGGTCGAAGCCGGTTTCACTACTGTGCGCGACCTGGGCAGCCGGTTCGTTGGCAGCCGCGAATTCGTCGATGTGGCGCTGCGCAATTCGATTAACAAAGGACTGGTCGTCGGTCCACGCATGCTCGTGGCGACGAAAGGGATCGGCGCAACGGGCGGCCACTTCGACCCCACCAGCGGATTTCGCGATTTTCTTTTCGGGCGCGAACCCGATTACACCGACGGCATCGCGAATGGGCCGGAGGAAATCCGAAAGGCTGTGCGCTTTGAAGTAAAGAATGGCGCGGACGTGATCAAGGCTGCTGTCTCCGGCGGCGTTCTTTCGTTGGCCGACGAAGTAGATACTCCTCAACTAACTCCAGCCGAAATGGCGGCTCTAGTGGACGAATCGCACCGATTGCGCAAGAAGGTGGCTGTGCATTGTCATGGCGATCAAGCTGCCCGCGAAGCGATCGAGGCGGGTGTTGATTCGATCGAGCACGGTTCCTTTATGAAACCGGAAACGCTCACCCGGATGAAAAGCAAAGGCATCTTTCTCACGCCGACCCTTATGGCCACGGAATGGATTATGAGCAAGCTCGACAATTATCCGCCCGCACTACAGGCCAAAGCCAAAGCGGCCGCCGCCGCCCGCTCGGACATGTTTCGCAACGCCGTAAAAATGGACGTGAAGATTTCCTTTGGGACCGATGCAGCTGTTTTTCCGCACGGCCAGAACGCGAAAGAGTTTAAGTTAATGGTCGATCTCGGGATGGCACCGATCGATGCCTTGAAATCTGCGACGGCAAATGACGCCGAGCTTCTTGGTATTGCGCAGAAAGTGGGCACGCTGGAAAAAGGGAAACTGGCCGATGTCATCGCAATGCCAGGCGATCCGACCGCTAATATTACCGCAACGGAACGCGTTTCATTTGTGATGAAAGAGGGCAAGATCGTCAGGAACGGACCGCCTGTTGTGCAAAGCGCTACCAAAACAACCGACCCAGCAGAAGTTGCGGCGCCAGTGGACTAGCTGCACGTCACACTGAAGTTGATTTTGACAAGGAAAAGATAGCCGCTACCTTCCACCTCCCGCCGCTGGAACTAGGCAGACTAACATTTAAAGCAGGAGCCTCGGCACTTGTATCAAAGGCCGGGCGTTTGAACTGCATGGAACAATGCAAAGAAATCGAAGCAAACGTTATCGCGCCGCCGCTCAGCAGGTCGATCGGACGAAGGCCTACAATCTGGGCGAGGCCGTCTCGACTCTGAAGAAGTTTCCGCCGACAAAGTTTGATCAAACGGTGACGGTTTCGTTCCGGCTCGGTGTTGATCCCAAGCAATCTGATCAGATGGTTCGCGGCACGTGTCCGCTTCCGCATGGCAGCGGCAAGCAGGTGCGCGTGCTGGTTTTTGCCGAGGGCGAGGCTGCGCAGGCGGCCAGCGAGGCCGGCGCAGAATTTGTCGGGATGAAAGACCTGATTCAGAAGTGCCAGGAAGGTTTTCAAGATTTTGACGTTGCGATCGCGACGCCCGCGGCAATGGCGGAGGTCCGGAAACTCGGAAAGGTGCTCGGACCGCGCGGATTAATGCCTAATCCCAGAACCGGGACGGTGACTGACGACACGGCGAAAGCGGTGCAGGAGGTAAAAGCGGGTCGCGTAGAATTCAAGCTCGACAAGAACGGCAACGTGGCGGTGCCGGTTGGAAAATTTTCGTTTGAAGAAAAAGCGCTGGTAGAAAACGGAAATGCGGTGATCGAAGCAGTTGTGCGGGCCCGTCCTGCAACGGCGAAAGGTCGCTACCTTGAAGGCGTGACAATTAGTGCGACGATGTCCCCGGGAGTCCAAATCGATCCAGCGCCGTATTTGAGTGTCTGAGCTTTGGATCGACAATCACTAAAGCGATAATATGCGACCAGAAAAAGCCAGCATCGTTTCAGATCTGTCCGAGAAATTGAAACGCTCGCCGTTCGTGCTCGTCACCGATTATCAACGCATGAAGGTCGGCGATTTCAGCGAATTGCGGAACCGACTGGCGCCAGCAGGCGCGGAAATGCACGTGGTAAAAAACAATTTTCTCAAACGCGCTATGGCGGACTGCGGTTTTCCAGATGCTGGTGACGACCTCGTGGGCCAGACTGCAGTTGTCACAGGCGAAAAAGATGTGGCGCCGGTGGCCAAAATTTTTAAGACGTTTGCGACAGAATTTAAGATTGCGGCCCTCAAGGTTGGCTTTGTCGATCGCGCTGTTCTTTCCGCGGCGGAATTGGAAATGTTGGCGGAGTTGCCACCGCGCGAAACTTTGCAAGCACAATTGCTGGGGCTGCTTTTGTCGCCGGCAACGCGTTTGGTCCGTTTACTCAATGAACCAGGCGCAGCTTTAGCACGACTATTGAACGCAAAGGCTCAAAAAGAAGCAGAACCAGCGAAGGCGGCGGCATGATTTGGCAGGGGTGGGCGCTTCGCCTGCGAAAACGGCGAGCGGAGCGGTTGCCATAAATGAGGAGAGAAACACAAACTGTCCGAGCCGATTGCTATCGGCTTTAATTCTCCGAAGGCTTTCGGAGGCGGCAATGGAGGAAAAATAAAATGGCAGATACAGATAAATTGGTGGAGCAACTAAGCAGCTTGTCGGTGCTCGAAATTGCTGGATTGGTCAAGCAGCTTGAAGAAAAATGGGGTGTCAGCGCAGCCGCTCCTGTGGCGGCAGCTCCTGCAGTAGCGGGCGCACCTGGCGTGGCGGCGGCTCCTGCAGTGGAAGAGAAAACTACGTTCGACGTGATCCTGAAAGAAATGGGCGCGAACAAGATTGGAGTGATCAAGGAAGTTCGCAGTGCCGTGCCTGGACTTGGCTTGGCGGAAGCCAAAGCGCTGGTTGAAGGGGCACCCAAAACAATCAAGGAAGGCGTGACGAAAGAGGAGGCGGACGAGATTAAGAAAAAGATCGAAGCTGCTGGCGCGAAGATCGAAATTAAATAGATTTCGCTGAGACTGTGCCGCGCGTGGTGTTCGCGCAGCGGTCTAGTCTAGTGGGGATAATATGAGGCCTATAGGGCCTATGCGGCTTGGGCAGCAAAATTGATCAGTGCGCGGCACATTTTGGTTGCGGGATGTCATTTTTTACGCAAATTTTGCCTTTGTTCGAAGCAAGCAGAACTTATTTTTAACCCGGCGCTCAACGGTAAACCACAAGAAAGGCAGCAAAACAGTGGCGAATTTGACAGGCTGCTGTTTTGGATGCATTTTTGTGCCCTTCGCTCGTTGCTGATCCCGTAAAATCTTGCCCGTGTCGTCCACGATTTGGGCGTGGACGTCGCGAGGTTTAACTCTTGGTTTGTCATTATGTCGGAACGCATTTATTTCGGAAGCATTAAAGAAGGTGTCGAACCGCCGAATCTGATTGAGGTTCAGGCCAATTCATACGTCGATTTTCTCCAGAAAGATCTCCCTTTTTCAAAGCGCAAGAACCAGGGACTCCAGGCTGTTTTCAAGGAGGTTTTCCCAATCGAGAGCTACGATGAAAAAGCGGTACTCGATTTCAGTCACTATGACATTGGCGAGCCGAAATTGAGCGCACTGGAGGCGCAGCGTGAAGGACAGACCTACAGCGCGCCATTGCACGTCACGTTCCAATTGCGGGAAGAAAAAGGCACGAAGGAAGAGAAGGTCTACATGGGCGAAATCCCGCTCATGACGCCGCAAGGCACTTTCGTTATCAACGGTGCGGAGCGGGTTGTGGTAAGCCAGCTGCATCGCTCCCCAGGAATCGCTTTTGAATCGACCGTTCACGTAAACGGTAAGGTGCTCTACAGCTTCCGGATTATTCCAGACCGAGGGTCATGGATAGAGGTGCAATTTGATACGGCTGATCTTCTTTACATTTATTTGGATCGACGCAAGCGGCGCCGGAAGTTTCTTGCCACTACGTTCCTGCGCGCGCTCGGCTACGGCTCCGACGAAGAGGTCATCAAACTTTTTTACAACATCGAAAACCTCAAGCTGAGTGAGAAGCTCGATGAAGAAAAGCTGGCCACCAAAGTTCTCACTGCGGAAATCCGTGACGGTGAAGTGACGGTGGCGCGCGCGTTCGAGCCACTCACTCTGGCGACGGTTCGCCAAATCATGGCACTCAAGATTCACGAGGTGAAAGTGATCGACATTTCGAACGATGACACAATCGTGAAGGCGCTTCGAAAAGATCCAGCGCACGATCAGGAAGAAGCGCTTAAGGATATTTACCGGCGTCTTCGCCCTGGCGATCCCCCGACAGTCGCCAATGCGCGCGCTTTGCTCAAAAGGCTCTTTTTCGATCCAAAAAAATATGATCTTGGACGCGTCGGCCGTTACAAGATTAATCAAAAACTGGGAATCAACGTCGATTCTACCGAGCGGATTTTGACCGACAAAGACTTTATCGCGGCGATCAAGTATCTCATCAATTTACGGCGGGGCGAGGGCACGCTCGACGATATCGATCATCTAGGCAGTCGTCGGGTGCGCACGGTGGGCGAATTGCTGGCAAACCAGTGCCGTGTTGGTCTTGCTCGCACCGAGCGTCTGGTCAAAGAGCGCATGACGCTGTTCGACATCAACGTGGATGGGATGACACCACAAAAGCTGATTAATCCAAAGGCGCTCAGCGCGGTGATCCGCGATTTTTTTGGCCGGTCACAGCTTTCGCAGTTCATGGATCAAACGAATCCGCTCGCGGAGTTGACGCATAAACGTCGCCTGTCGGCTCTCGGTCCTGGAGGTTTAAGTCGCGAGCGTGCTGGATTCGAGGTCCGCGACGTTCACCCGTCGCATTACGGGCGCATTTGCCCGATCGAGACGCCGGAAGGTCCAAACATCGGACTGATTAGCTCGATGAGCACTTTCGCGCGCATCAACGAATTCGGTTTTATCGAGACGCCATATCGCAAAGTGGAAAAGGGCCGCGTGACGGACGAAATTGAATATCTCACTGCCGATCGGGAGGAGAATTTCCTCGTCGCGCAGGCGAACGCTCCCATCGATGGAAGAGGACATTTCACCGGGGAAAAAGTTTCTGTGCGCTACCGCGGCGACTTCCTCGAAGTCGATCCCTCAAAAGTGAATTACATGGATGTGTCGCCGAAACAGCTCGTGTCGGTGGCAGCGGGTCTGATTCCATTCCTCGAACACGACGACGCCAACCGGGCGCTGATGGGTTCCAACATGCAACGCCAGGGGGTGCCGTTGATTGTTTCGGAGGCGCCGCTCGTAGGCACCGGCCTAGAGGAAAAAGTAGCGCGAGATTCGCATGCAGTTGTTCTCGCGGTCGATGGCGGCAAGGTCGCTTCAGTCACGGCGGACCAAATTGTTGTCACTAAAGATGGGCGTCTCCCTGATGGAAAAAGGAAGCTAAAAACCGATCCTGGGGCGGGAGTCTATATTTACGACTTGCGCAAGTTCATGCGCTCCAACGCTGGCACGTGCGTGAACCAAAAGCCGATCGTGCGCAGAGGTCAGCACGTAAAGCGGGGCCAGGCAATCGCCGATGGTCCGAACACCGATCAGGGGGAGCTCGCGCTGGGACGCAATGTGCTTGTCGCGTTCATGCCTTGGAATGGATACAACTTCGAAGACGCCATCATGATCTCGGAAAAGGTGGTCAAGGAAGACATTTACACCTCCATCCATATCGATGAATTTGAGATTGGGGCTCGCGATACCAAGCTCGGCCCCGAGGAAATTACGCGCGATATCCCGAATGTCAGCGAAGAAGCGCTGCGGAACTTGGGCCCAGATGGAGTAGTGCGGGTCGGCGCGGAGGTGAAGCCGGGCGATATTTTGGTTGGGAAAATTACACCGAAGAGTGAGACTGAATTGGCGCCCGAAGAACGCCTGCTCCGCGCAATTTTTGGCGAGAAAGCCGCGGACGTGAAGGATACGTCGCTTACGGTTCCATCAGGCACTTACGGAATCGTGATGGACGTAAAGGTTTCCTCCCGTCGCGAAATTTCGCGCGAGAAGCTCACGCCGGCGGAAACGAGGCGGCAACTGAAGACGATCAGCGAAGAACATAAGCGCAAGAAAGAGGAGCTAATCGAACAATTGACCGATTCGCTTTCGAATGTCTTGCTGGGTGAAAAAGTGCCCTTGGACGTCGTAAACGCCCAGAACGGTGAAATCATTATTCCAGCCAATCGCAAAATCACCAAAACACTGTTGCGAAAGCTGGCGATGGCGCATGATCACATCGAGATCGATCCGAGCCCGATCCGCAACAAAATCCGCGAAATCATTGGCTCGTATGAGCACAAGTTCGCGGAGCTGGAGCTAGAACGGGAGCACGCGACGGACCGAGTAGAGAGCGGAGACGATATCGATCCGGGAATCATCAAGCAGGTTAAGGTTTATATCGCGAGCAAGCGCAAGCTCAGTGTGGGTGACAAGATGGCTGGTCGACACGGCAACAAAGGCGTCGTCGCCCGCATCGTGCCCGAAGAAGACATGCCTTTCCTAGCAGACGGAACACCGGTTGAAATCGTGCTTAATCCCTTAGGCGTCCCCAGCCGCATGAATGTGGGGCAAGTTCTGGAAACACACCTGGGAGTTGCTGCGAAAGCACTTGGATTCAAGGTTGCGACCCCGGTGTTCGACGGAATCAGTGAACAAAAGATTCGCGACTATTTGGATGACGCGAAAAAGAAGGAGGGGTTTACTTGGGTGCAGGAGAGCGGTAAAGCGCGGCTTTTCGATGGACGCACCGGCGATCCTTTCGATCAGGAAGTGGTGGTGGGTTACATCTATATGATGAAACTCGGCCACTTAGTGGCGGACAAGATTCACGCCCGCGCCGTAGGACCGTATTCGCTCGTTACCCAGCAGCCGCTCGGCGGCAAAGCGCAATACGGCGGACAACGTTTTGGTGAAATGGAGGTGTGGGCGCTGGAAGCCTACGGAGCCGCCTATACTTTGCAGGAATTGCTCACCGTCAAATCCGACGATGTGCAAGGCCGGACCCGCATCTATGAGTCGATCGTGAAGGGCGATAATTCACTCGAAGCGGGTACCCCTGAATCTTTCAACGTCCTCATCAAAGAAATGCAGAGTCTCGGTCTCGACGTGAAAGTCGGCGGCCAGGCGCCCAGCAGCTTTCTGGAAAGCGTCGCCTAAAGGTTAGATCCACAATTATTCAAAAAATCATGAACGAACATTCCTGGCGTGAGTTAGTGGGCGAAGAGCGCCCCGTAGGTTTTGATCAAGTCGCGATCGGCGTTGCGTCCAGCGACACGATGCGCTCGTGGAGCAAAGGCGAAGTCAAGAATCCCGAAACAATCAATTACCGCACCTTTAAACCCGAGAAGGGCGGCCTTTTCTGCGAGCGCATTTTTGGTCCGACGCGGGATTGGGAATGTTCATGCGGAAAATACAAGCGCATCAAACACAAAGGCGTGATCTGCGACCGGTGCGGCGTGGAAGTCACGCTAGCGCGCGTCCGCCGCGAACGCATGGGCCATATCGAATTAGCCGTGCCCGTTTCGCACATCTGGTTTTACAAATGCATGCCCTCGCGCATCGGGCTCATGCTCGACATGAGCGCGCGCCAGCTCGAGCGCGTCATTTATTACGAGGATTATATTGTCATCGATCCGGGCAAGACGCCATTGCAGAGAGCACAACTGCTCAACGAAGTCGAATACCGTGAAGCGCAGGAGCAGTATGGCGAAGATTTCGTTGCCGGCATGGGCGCGGAAGCAATCAGGAAACTTCTCGCCGAGATCGATCTCAACAAGCTCAACAAAGAGCTCGAGAAGGCCATGGGCGCCACAAAGAGCAAACAGATTCGTAAAAAACTGGCGAAACGTCTCAAGCTCATTCAAGGGTTCCAGAATTCGCACGCGCGCCCCGAATGGATGATTCTCGATGTGTTGCCGGTTATCCCCCCGGATTTGCGTCCTCTTGTTCCGCTTGAAGGCGGGCGGTTCGCGACGTCGGACCTTAACGATCTTTATCGCCGCGTTATTAATCGCAACAACCGGCTCAAGAACCTGCTATTACTCAAGACACCGGACGTCATCATTCGCAACGAAAAACGAATGCTGCAGGAAGCGGTGGACGCTTTGTTCGACAATGGCAGGCATGGTCGCGCTGTCACAGGCGCGGGTAATCGGCCGCTCAAGTCGCTAAGCGACATGCTCAAGGGCAAGGGTGGCCGTTTCCGCCAAAACCTGCTCGGCAAACGTGTCGATTACTCAGGCCGTTCCGTTATTGTCATCGGCCCCGAGCTGAAGCTGCATCAATGCGGCTTGCCGAAGAAGATGGCGCTCGTGCTTTTCGAGCCGTTCATCATCCGCCGGCTGAAGGATCTCGGCTACGTGCACACCGTGCGCAGCGCAAAAAAGATGATCGAGCGCCAGACGCCCGAGGTCTGGGACATTCTCGACGAAGTGACCAAGGGTCATCCGGTGTTGCTCAATCGCGCGCCCACTTTGCATCGATTGTCAATTCAGGCTTTTGAACCGCAATTGATCGAGGGCGAAGCCATTCGCATTCATCCATTGGTTTGCACCGCGTACAATGCAGACTTCGATGGCGACCAGATGGCGGTGCACGTACCCCTCTCCGTGGAGGCGCAGATGGAAGCGCGCATGCTTATGCTCGCCCCGAATAACATCTTCTCCCCTTCAAGTGGCAAGCCCATTACCACGCCTTCCCAGGACATTACGTTGGGGTGCTATTATCTCACGCAAAATCCGCGCGGCGTAGGTAAGGATGGTCAGCGGCTGCCGCTCTTTGGCGATGCGGCGGAAGTTGAATTTGCCAAGGCAGACGGAAGCATTCACACACACGACCGCATCCGGATTAAGAACCCAGATTTGGGTAAGCAAACAATCTACGGAAACGCTGAAGCCAAAACTATCGAGACCACCACAGGCCGTGTGATTTTCAACGAGATTTGGCCCAAGCAGCTTGGATTTTTCAACAAACCCGCCGGCAAGAAGCAACTTAGCGACATCATCTGGCGGTGCTATCAAATCGCGGGACCAGCAGAGACAGTCGCGACGCTGGACAAATTAAAAGAGCTCGGGTTTGCCGAAGCAACCAAAGCTGGCATTTCGATTGGAATTTCGGACATGATCATTCCGAAAGAGAAACAGACGGAGCTGGAAAACGCTTACAAGCAGATTCGCCAGGTTGAGCAGCAATATCGCAAGGGCATCATCACCGATGGGGAGCGTTACAACAAGATTATTGACATCTGGACGCACGCCGGAGATGAAATTTCCAGCGGACTGTTTCGCACCCTCGAACACAATGACGGCCGCAAAGAGTTGAATCCTGTTTTCTTAATGGTCGATTCCGGCTCACGCGGCAATCGTCAGCAGGTTCGTCAGCTCGCAGGCATGCGTGGTTTGATGGCCAAACCTTCGGGAGAAATCATCGAGCGCCCGATTACGTCGAACTTCCGCGAGGGGCTGACTGTGCTCGAGTATTTTATTTCTACTCACGGCGCTCGCAAAGGTCTTGCCGATACCGCGCTCAAGACTGCCGACTCCGGTTATTTGACGCGCAAACTGGTGGACGCGGCGCAGGACGTGATCATCAATGAAAAAGACTGTGGCACGGTGAACGGCATTGTGGTGCGCTCAATTTACGAGGGCGACGAGGAAGTGGTCGATCTTGGTCAGCGCATTATCGGACGGGTAAGCTGCGAGACAATCGCTGACCCGGTAGAGAAGAAGAAAAAGGTCGTCAAAGCGAATCAGTTGATCGATGAAAAGGTCGCCGCAGATCTTCAGCGCATCGGCGTGGAAAGCTTGAAGATTCGTTCGGTTCTTACGTGCGAGTGCGGCCGAGGGGTTTGTGCGATGTGCTACGGACGCAATCTTGCTACGGGCCAGTTCGTTAAACTTGGCGAAGCAGTAGGGATCATTGCCGCCCAATCAATCGGCGAGCCTGGGACGCAATTGACGATGCGCACATTCCACATCGGCGGCACGGCCAGCCAAACTTTCAAGCAGCCGATCATCAAGGCGAAGAATGACGGCACTGTGCGCTTCAACGATCTGCGAACGGTGCAGGCGCTCGACGGCAGCTGGATCGTTTTGAATAAGAACGGCTCGATCAGCGTGCATAACGCAGAAGGCCGCGAGCTTGAGCGTTACAACGTGGTGATCGGCTCAATGATCTCCAAAGCTGACGGAACCGCAGTTAAGAAAGGCGAGACTTTCGTGCAGTGGGATCCTTACAACGTGCCAATTCTCACCGATAAAAGCGGAAAAATCGAATTCCGCGACATGATCGCAGGCGTCACGATTAAACGCGACGTCGATGAAGCGACCGGCCTGATGGGTACTGTTATTATCGAGCACAAAGAGGATTTACACCCGCAGGTTGTCATCGTGGATGACAAAAAGGAAGTGCTTGCAAGTTATTCCATTCCAGCTGGCGCCCACGTGATCGTGGAAGAAGGTCAGAAGGTGCGCGCCGGTGCGCTGCTGGCAAAGACGCCGCGCAAAGTCGCAAAAACCAAAGACATCACAGGAGGTCTGCCGCGCGTCGCCGAATTATTCGAAGCGCGCCGGCCGAAGGATGCTGCTGAGATTGCCAAGATTGATGGCGTTGTCGAGATGGGCGGAACTGTCCGCGCGAAACGACGCCTGATTTTAAAAGACCCTGATACCGGAGCCGAGGAAGAACACCTTATTCCGCTCACGAAACACATCATCGTGTTCAAGGGCGATTTTGTGAAGAAAGGTCAGCAGCTTACTGAAGGCCCCGTTGTTCCTCACGAAATCCTCGAAGTCTGCGGACCGCAGGATTTACAGGAACATTTGGTCAATGAAGTGCAGGAGGTATATCGGCTACAGGGTGTAGAAATCAACGACAAGCACATCGAAATCATCGTGCGCCAGATGTTGCGTAAAGTGAAGATCACCGATCCGGGCGATACATCGTTGCTCTGGGGCGATCAGGTGGACAAGCTCGACTTCGAGGAGGAAAACAAAAAGGTCGTCGAGAAGGGTGGCAAGCCGGCGGAAGCCGTTCCTGTGCTACTTGGTATTACGAAGGCTTCACTCGAAACCGATAGCTTCATTTCTGCCGCGTCGTTCCAAGATACGACTCGCGTGCTCACGGAAGCGGCTACACTGGGTAAGGTCGATAAACTCCGTGGCTTCAAGGAAAACGTAATCATGGGGCACTTGATCCCCGCTGGCACTGGATTCCCTCAGCATCGCGAGATCAAGCTGGTGGAAAAAGGCGAGCCGATTGGCGCGTCCGTGATAGAAGAAGCAGAACCGCAGCCAGCAATCGGGTAACGAGAGTCCGATTCGTCTTTAGGCGAGAGCTGAGAGTGTTTTGAAACCTCTCAACACTCAACTTTGAACTCTGAACTGTTGCCATGTCCATCGTAACCAAGACGGGCGATCAGGGGGAAACATCACTGATGTACGGCCGGCGCCTGCCGAAAGCCGATCCCCGCGTCGATGCATACGGCTGCATCGATGAGTTGACCGCCGCGCTTGGTCTCGCCCGGTCCATTTCAACCGACAAATTCCTTTCAGACGAAATCCTTGCCGCACAAAAGGATTTGATCGTTGTCATGGGCGAGATGGCAACGGCGCCGGAAGATCGGGAACGTTACGTCAAAGATGGCTTTCAACTCACCACTGCGGCGATGGCAGACCGGGTCACAGCGGTTATTTTCGATCTCGAGAAAGATAAGACGCTTTATCCAAAAGACTGGGTGATTCCCGGGGGAACGGCGGTTTCTGCGGCTCTCGATTTCGCTCGGGCGACGTGCCGTCGCGCCGAGCGGCAGATCGCGTTCAGCGCGGGTGAAAAAGATTTTAACCCCGAAATTTTGCGTTACCTCAACCGGCTTTCCGATCTGTGCTGGATCCTAGCGAGATACGCCGAGAAAAGCTCGCGAACTTCCAGTTAGCGCGGTTGCTCTGGCGTGCTCCCGATCGCGCTGCAATCCAGCGTCAAAAATTAGCAACTGTCCGGCAGCAGGATTTCTCGCGCGATGTTATGCATCATCGCGATGAAGTTCAGATTAGCTTTTGCGGCTGCATTTTTGTCTTGCGTTTCGACTGCGCACGCGCACGAAGCCATCTTCGGATGGACGTACACCACTGACCTCACGCCGAAAGGTCACGGGGAATTCGAGCAATGGGTTACGGCCCGCTGGGAAAAAGAACACGGTAATTATAACGTTGTCGACTTTCGCGAAGAATTCGAATACGGCGTAACCGACAATTTTCAGCTCGCGCTCTATCTCAACCATCATTACGCCTATGCGAACGATGACGTTCCGGCTGAAGATCCAGCGCATCCCGGAAATCGTTTGCCCGGTGCTTATGAGACCGGTGGCGAAGACGTGCATGCCGGACACAACTCAGCGACGCCGTTCGACAGCTATCATTTCGAATCGGTTTCGTTGGAAGCGATTTACCGGCTGTTGAGCCCCTACAAGGATCCAATTGGTCTCGCGTTCTATTTCGAGCCGTCCATCGGTGATCAGGAGACGGAGTTGGAATGGAAAGTTATCTTGCAAAAGAATTGGCTTGAGGACCGGCTCATTTGGGCGCTCAACGTCAATTACGAGTTGGAGTTCGAAAACGCGGAGCATGGCTACGAGCGCGACGGTATGTTCGAATGGTTCACCGGCGTTTCGTATCGCTTCATTCGGAACTGGTCAGCCGGTTTAGAATTTTGGAACCATCACGAATTTGCCGATGCCACTGTGCACGAGCATTCGGCTTACTTTATCGGGCCGACGATTCACTACGGAGGCGAACGCTGGTGGGCCACACTTGGATTCCTTCATCAACTGCCGATTGGCCAGGCTTTCAGTCACGATAACCAGGAATTCGCCGCGCACGACGGCTACATTTTTGGCGACGAGCACGAAAAATATTACGTGCGCCTGAGAGTCGGACTTAATTTTTAGCGCGCACCATGAAATCGGAATTCGCATTCATCGCGCTGCCCATTTCGGCGCTGGTCGCGCCGTCCGCGTTCGCGATCCAGTATCTGACTGTCGATCAAGCCCAGAAAGCAATTTTCCCAGGTAAATCGTTTACCGCCGCAGCTGTTAAGCTAACTAGTGTTCAACGCAAAGCCATCGAACAGGCGAGCGGCGTGCGGGTGTTGCACGATGAACAGCAAGTCTGGCGGGTGAGCGGTGGCGGCTGGTTCATTGTCGATGAAGTCGTCGGTAAACACGAGTTTATCACCTACGCCGCCGGTCTGAACGCAAATGGCTCAGTCAAACAAATTGAGGTGATGGATTATCGTGAGACCTACGGGGGCGAAATTCGAGATGAAAAATGGCGCGCCCAGTTCGTGGGCAAGACAAGCAAGTCGCCGTTGAAATTGGATCAAGACATCAAAAATCTCGGCGGCGCCACACTGAGCTGCCGTCATGTCACCGATGGCGTGAAACGATTGCTCGCATTTTATGAAATCGCTCTTAGGCGTTGAAGTCCGTCGCGCGCGTCCGCTTCTCGGGACGTTTGTGCAAATATCCGCCCGCGGAAAAAACACGATCGCTCTGGAGCGCGCAATTAACGCCGCTTTCGCGAACGTTGCGCAGGTTCATCGGTTGATGAGTTTCCACGACTTGGAAAGCGACGTTTCACGTGCGAACCGCGACGCGTTTTACAAATCCGTGCGTGTTCATCCATGGACGTGGCGCGTTTTCGAGTGCGCGCAGGAATTTTCTCGCAAGAGCGATGGCGTTTTCGACGTCACGATGGCCCGACAACTGGTGAGATGGAATTATCTTCCGAAACCTCGTGTGTGTTTTTGCGCCGGGAACTGGCGCGACATTGTCCTCGAAGATGAGTGCAACGTCCGATTTCGCCGGCGTGTGATTGTCGATCTTGGGGGGATCGCCAAGGGTTTCGCGGTCGATCGTGCCATTGAGGCGTTGAAAGGCAATGGCGTTGTGGCTGGAATCGTAAACGCCGGTGGTGACGTGCGGACATTTGGATCGACATCGCAGCTTATCCACGTGCGACATCCCGCCGAGCCGGCGCGCGCTGCCGGAATTGTGAGGCTACGCGAGCGCGCCATGGCGACCTCGGGAATTTATTTCACGCGCCGAAAAAAACGCGGCCGGTATGTGAGTCCGTTGCTCGACGGACGCACACGTCGATCCGCCCGCGAATTGATTAGCATAAGCGTGGCGGCTGCCGAGTGCATGCAAGCGGACGCGTTGACAAAAATTGTTTTCGCCCTACGCGAAAAAGCTGCGCCCCTCCTAGAGCGTCATCGCGCAGATGCGTTGTTGCTGGAACGCAATGGTGCACCATGCTGGCTGTTTCAATCGCTATGCGACACCCGCGACCGGACTCCATCCGATTGAAGCGCTTCTACAGATATTCTCTCTACGCTGTGCTCGCGTTGCTTTTTCTGAGCGGAGTGGCATGGGCATATTGGAATTATCTTGTCCTCTCACCTGGAGATTTCGAGGCAAGCGCTAGAGCGTGGGCGATGAAAATCCATGGCGCCGCCGCGATGGCGATTTTAGTTCTGATCGGCATGCTCTTGACTGCGCACGTGAGATTCGCATGGCGCGCGGGCCGCAATCGCATAAACGGTTCCATGTTTCTCAGTGCGTTTGGCGTTCTGACCATTACCGGCTACGGGCTTTATTACGCGGGCGGCGAACGGCTGCGCGCGTGGACAAGCTGGGTCCATCTCGCTGTCGGCCTGGTTCTGCCAATTTTGTTGTTGATCCACATCTTTCTCGGCAAAAGGTCGCGCCCGGCACTGCTGCGTGGACGGCACGGAGCTCGTCCCTCCAGGTCCATCGATTAACCGCAGAATTTCAGGTTGCGCATCGCCGCGTGCTATAGCATCTTCACCGTCCCGCCGCTGCAGTTCCCCCTCGCGGAATTTCTCCTATGGCAGATACCACAGAATTAGTGCCCGAGCTTTTGGAAGCTGGTGTTCATTTTGGACACCAGACGAAGCGTTGGAATCCGAAGATGAAACCTTTCATCTTCGAGCAACGCAATCAGATCTACATCATCAACTTGGATGAGACTGTTGTTCAACTCCGGCGGGCCACGGAATTTCTCCAGGAGGTCACGCGCCGCGGAGGCAGAATTTTATTCGTCGGCTGCAAGAAGCAGGCGCAGGAAGCCATAAAAGAGGCGGCAGTGGCTTGTGGTCAATTTTATGTGAATCAGCGCTGGCTCGGCGGCACACTGACCAATCTGGCCACTATTCGCAAGAGCATTGGACGATTGAGATACATCGAAGAGATTGAGCAGTCGCCCGAATACAAAAAAATGGGAAAACAGGAATTGGCCGCGCTTAATCGCGAAGCTGCGAAGCTCCGGCGCAACCTCGATGGGATACTCGAGATGTCGAAATTGCCCGATACCCTGGTAGTGATCGACACGATCCGTGAGCAAAACGCGGTGAACGAGGCGCGGCGTCTCGGCATTCCAGTGGTTGCCATTGTGGACACCAACGCAGACCCTGAGATGATCGATTACCCGATCGCGGGCAATGATGATGCGATTCGCGCTATTCGCGTGATTTTGCAAAAACTCGTCGATGCCATCGTCTCGGCAAGCGGCGAAGCGCGCACCCGCGAGCAGGTCGAAATGGCTGGTGTTTCCGCCTGATGCTTATGTTGCGTTGCCGGCGCAACGGTTCAATTCCCCGTCAATGATTTAAGGTTTTAACGATTCACAATTTGATGAACGCAACGTCTGAAATAAACCCACGACTGGTTAAACAACTCCGCGAAAAAACCAACGCAGGTTTTATGGATTGCAAGCGCGCTCTTGTCGAGAGCGACGGGGATCTGGGAAAAGCGGAGGCGATTTTGCGGACCAAAGGCATCGCCAGCGCCGACAAAAAGTCCTCGCGCGCAACGAAGGAGGGCATCGTAGCTTCGTACATTCACCTGCAAGGGAAGGTTGGCGTGCTCGTGGAGGTCAATTGCGAGACCGATTTTGTAGCGCGGAACGAGAATTTCCGCGAGTTCGTGAAAGACATCACTTTGCATATTGCGGCAGCGCATCCGCTGTACGTCAGTCGCGCAGATGTTCCGGGTAATCTCATCGAAGCCGAGCGCGAGATTTACAAGGCCCAGGTAAAAGGCAAACCGGACAACGTTGCAGACAAAATTGTCGAAGGAAAACTTGGGAAATTCTACAGCACCGTTTGCTTGCTCGAACAGGGTTTCATCAAAAATCCCGATCTTACCGTCAGAGATTTGCTCAATGCCAAAATTGCCGAGCTGGGTGAAAATATCGTCATCCGCCGCTTCGTCCGCTATTTGGTGGGCGAACCGCTGTCGAGTGAGGGATAGGTACATCACGTTGTCATCCGGGGAGCCGCCGTGCAGAGGACTGCCCGCCTACCACAAATCCGAGGAGGTAGGGCGCGTCACTCCCGCGCGAGCTGCAGCCTTCGCCGCGTGGTCTTAGCGTAGCGCCAGGCACAAAGTCACCCACCTGATGTCGAGCTCACGTCTTGAAATCCGTGCCATCCGGGTAATCTGCGGTTAGTTTGGCGGAATGGGACTCGGCGAATACAAACGCAAGCGCGATTTCAGGAAAACTGCCGAGCCGGCAGGACGCAAACCGCTGCCGAAAAAAGTCAAAGGCGCGTCGCGTTACGTCATTCAAAAACACGATGCGCGCCGTTTGCACTACGACTTCCGCCTAGAGATGGATGGCGTTCTAAAATCTTGGGCGCTGCCGAAAGGGCTTCCCTGGAAGCGAGGCGAAAAACATCTTGCCGTGGAGGTGGAAGACCATCCGGTCGAGTACGCGACCTTCGAGGGGATTATCCCGGAGGGGCAATATGGCGGCGGCACAGTGATGGTGTGGGACCGCGGCAACTATCACGTTTACGGCGAACAGCCGGTGAAATCGGTGCGTGAAGGCAAGCTTCACCTCGTTCTCGACGGTGAAAAAGCAAAAGGCGAATGGACCCTCGTGCGGATTCGCGGTCGCGATGATGCAAAAAATCAGTGGCTGATCTTGAAGACTGGAGACGACGCGAAGCCGATATCAAAAAAAATCGAAGATCGGTCGGTCAAGACGAAGCGCACGATGGAGCAAATCGCACAAGCTCGCGACGCCGAATGGCAGTCTAGTCGGGAAGAAAAAGATGCGAGCGCTACCGCGAAATTTAAAGCGCGCATCAGGGCAGCGGTGGTAGGCCGCGACCGCCGGACGCGCCGGGGAATTACCCCTGATGACAGTCGCGGAGGGCCTGGCAGTCCGTCCCTACTAGATTTGCCCTCGGCCAAAGCGCGGTTTGTCGAGCCGATGAAGGCGCGATTGGTCGAGCAGCCCCCCACCGCGGGTGACTGGATTTACGAGCTCAAATTTGATGGCATTCGGCTTATCGCGGTCAAGACCGAGAGCAACGTTTCACTTCTTTCCCGAAACAAGAATGAATTGGCCGGGAGGTTTCCGGAAATCGTTGAGGCGATAAAGAATCTGCCGGCGCGTGAATGCGTGGTCGATGGCGAAGTGGTTGCGCTCGACGAGGGAGGCCGTTCCTCGTTTCAACTCCTGCAAGCGCGCGAGATGGAAGGGCGGAAGAGTCCCATTTATTTCTACGCATTCGACCTGCTCGAGCTCGACGGCAAAAGCTTGATTGCGCTGCCACTGGAGGCGCGCAAAAACGTTCTCGAAAAACTCTGCGCCGATGTTGGCGATCCAATCCGCTACTCGGGCGCGATTGGCGGAGACGCAAAACAACTGCTCGATGAAGTGAAGCGGCGCGGCTTGGAAGGGATTGTCGGCAAACGGCGCAACTCTGTTTACGAATCCGGACGCAGAAGCGGCGCATGGATCAAGCTCAAATGCGTCACCCAACAGGAATTCGTTATCGGAGGGTACACGCCGCCGCAGGGAGCGCGCAAACATTTCGGAGCGATCCTCGTGGGCTATTACGAAGAGAATCGATTACGGTTCGCCGGCAAAGTCGGGACAGGCTTCACTGCAAAATCGTTGCCGATGCTGCACAAGAAATTCCAAAAAGAAGCGCGCGATGATTGCCCGTTTGTCGATCTCCCATCAAAGCAGGGTGGGCAGTGGACGCAGGGAATCACGCCTTCGATGATGAGAAAAATGCATTGGGTTAATCCAAAGTTTGTCGCCGAAATCAAGTTCGCTGAGTGGACCCGCGATGGAAAATTACGCGCGCCCGTCTTCCTCGGATTGCGCGAAGATAAGAAGCCCAGTGACGTTGTCCGCGAGGGTTGAGGGAGATCGACAGGCACCCTTGGCTGTTTGTGATTTGACCTGATTGGATTCGGTCGACAAATTTTTAAATAGTCCGCCTTAGTGGGGAGTTAGATCAGTATGCGAATCGCTCAGGTGGCACTGCTCTATGAGAGCGTACCGCCGAAATATTACGGAGGAACAGAACGGGTTGTATCTCACCTCACGGATGAGTTGGTGCGTAAGGGCCATGAGGTGACGCTTTTCGCGAGTGGAGACTCGATAACAAAAGCCCGGCTCGTCTCAGCATGCCGGCGTTCATTGCGCCTGGACAAGCACTGCATGGACCAGCTCGCGCACCAGATCTTGATGTTCGAACACGTATTCCAGCGCGCTGCGGAGTTCGACATAGTCCATTTCCATGTTGACTATCTGCATTTTCCGCTCAGCCGCCGTCAGCCGATAGCGCATGTGACGACGTTGCACGGCCGGCTCGATATTCCAGACCTCGTTTCCCTTTACAAGGAATTTGGAGACATGCCGGTGGTCTCCATTTCGAACGGGCAGAGGGAGCCGCTACGCTGGGCAAACTGGCAGGCCACGGTTTACCACGGGCTACCGGCTGACCTGTATCGGTTCCGTGCAGAACCGGGAAGTTACCTTGCTTTTCTGGGACGAATTTCGCCCGAGAAACGAGTGGATCGAGCAATCGAGATTGCCAAGCAGGTCCGGATTCCGCTTAAGATTGCAGCCAAGGTGGATCGAGTGGATAAGGAGTATTTCGAGAACGTGATCGAGCCGTTGCTGCGAGATCCGCTGGTCGAGTTTGTCGGCGAAATTGGCGAAGGGGAGAAAGACGAGTTCTTGGGGAACGCCTATGCTCTGCTCTTTCCAATCGATTGGCCGGAGCCATTCGGGTTGGCGATGATTGAAGCAATGGCATGTGGCACGCCGGTGATCGCGTATCGCAGCGGCGCGGTTCCGGAAGTGATGGAACAGGGCCACACAGGCTTTATTGTGGAAGAACTGGAAGACGCAGTGAAAGCGGTACGACGGGTGCCGGAATTGAGTCGAAAACGTTGTCGCGAAGTCTTCGAACAACGCTTCACGGCCGCTCGAATGGCGCACGACTATGTGCAGGTATACAAGCGGCTAATCAAGAGCAAGCAAGATCACGCGTTGGAGGCGCGCGTGTGATGGCCAGGGAAGTCATCCGTGTCCGGGACGAGTTTTACATTCGTTCGTCATCGCCCCGCATTGACGTCCGTACTCGCGTATTGAAGCAAGGAAACACATTCGCCGTCTTCGACCGGTTTGGCGATATCGAGACGTTCGGCACCGGTGAGCTAGGGCTATATTACCAAGATACTCGATTTTTGTCCCGGCTAACGTTGAAGATGGGAAAGGATCGTCCGCTTTTACTCAGTTCGACCGTCAGAGACGACAACGCCGTTCTAGCAGTCGATGCAACGAATCCCGATGTATGCCGGAATGGTGAAACAGTGATTCCGCGTGGAACGGTGCACATCTTTCGTTCGAAGATTCTATGGAAGAAAACATGTCACGAGCGGATTCGAATCCAAAACTACGGCCTCGCAATTATGGATTTTTCTTTCTCAATCGAATTCGATGCTGATTTTGCCGACATTTTCGAACTGCGAGGTACGAAGCGAGAACGCCGCGGCCGGCGAATACAGGCTCAGATTGAGCATGACAGCCTCGTGCTCGCCTACGAGGGATTGGACGGTTGTCTTCGCCGGACGCGAATCGTTTTCGACCCGCGCCCGAGTCGATTAACCGAGTCGGCGGCTAACTACCAAATCCGGTTGGAACCCGGCGCGGAAGCCAGCTACCGGTGTGCGATTGCATGCGAAGTGGATACTGATTCACGGCAACAGGTTAAACCTTGCTACGAAAAAGTTGTCGAGGAGGCGGCTAGCGCGCTCGAACGCGTGCACACTCAGGAACCCCAGATCTTTACTTCAAACGAACAGTTTAATGATTGGCTCAACCGTTCCCTGGCGGATCTCCACATGATGCGAACGGAAACGCCGTATGGCCCGTATCCTTACGCTGGAGTTCCGTGGTTCAGTGCGCCGTTCGGTCGAGACGGAATCATTACTGCGCTCCAATGTCTGTCGTTTGATCCGGCTGTTGCGCGCGGCGTATTAGCGTATCTGGCGGCCACCCAGGCAGAAACCGAAAGTGCGGAGCAAGATGCGCAACCTGGCAAAGTGCTGCATGAGACGCGCATGGGAGAGATGGCCATATTAAGCGAGATTCCGTTCAAGCGTTACTACGGTAGCATCGACGCAACGCCGCTTTTCATCGTGCTTGCCGGCGCGTACTACAGGCGCACTGGCGACCGGGTGTTCGCCGAGTCGATTTGGCCGAACGTCGAGCGCGCTCTGGCATGGATCGATCATTACGGTGACTTGGATGGTGACGGCTTTGTGGAGTACAGCCGCGCGTCGGAACACGGACTCATCCACCAGGGTTGGAAGGATTCGCACGACGCGATTTTCCACATGGACGGCGCATCTGCCGAAGGGCCTATCGCCCTGTGCGAGGTGCAGGGCTATGTTTACGCTGCCAAGCTCGGGGCCGCCGAACTGGCTGCGCTTCTAGGCGATCACATACGAGCGCGAGAGTTGGCGAAGCAAGCTCAATCTCTCTGTCAGCGGTTCGAGGAAAGCTTCTGGTGCGATGAGCTTTCCACATACGCGCTCGCGCTCGATGGCAGGAAGCAACCCTGTCGGGTGCGAACATCTAACGCGGGTCATTGCCTTTTTGCTGGAATCGTAAGCGAGGAGCGTGCACGCCGTGTAGCGAGCACACTCACAAACGAGACATCGTTCTCGGGCTGGGGTATCCGCACGGTTGCTACCAGCGAAGCGCGCTACAATCCCATGTCTTACCACAACGGATCGGTCTGGCCCCACGATAACGCATTAATCGCAGCAGGTTTCGCCCGATACGGGCTGAAGGAGTCGGCTGCGATGATTCTCGCGGGTTTGCTCGACGCAAGCCTTTTCTTAGATCTGCACCGTCTTCCCGAACTGTTTTGCGGTTTTCCCAGGCGCCCCGGCGAGTCTCCGACGCTCTATCCTGTCGCGTGCGCTCCGCAGTCGTGGGCATCGGGCGCTGTGTTTCTTCTGCTGGAAGCTTGCCTGGGCCTCAGCGTTGTGGCTTCGGAACGAAAGCTGGTATTTTCGAAGCCTCTTTTGCCACGCTTCCTACGCCAAGTGACGATCCGAGAGTTGCGAGTAGGAGAGGCGCGCGTCGATCTTTTGCTCACCAGACACGATGAGGGAGACGTAGGAGTCAATGTGCTACGCCGGGAGGGAGCGGTGGAGGTCGCGATCTTGAAGTAGCCTTTGTGCGAGACGCAAAGCGCGTTCGCCAGTTAGCAACTTCGCGCGGCTGCCACAGCCGGTGTTGCATCAAGCTTGGATTCTGGATTGGACTTGTGAGCGCGACGAGCCGCAAATATGGTGAGCGAGTGAAAGCGAAACTCATTGTCATGCCAAAGAGGGCAGTGCTCGATCCGCAAGGGAACGCCGTGCGCGACGCGATGCGACACCTTGGAATGCCGGAGGTACGCAGCGTCAGAATCGGCAAATACATGGAGATTGATATCGATGGAAAAAATAGCGATCTTGAATCCCGATTACATGGTCTTTGTCGCAATTTGTTGTCGAATCCAGTGATTGAGGATTACGAGCTGGAGAAAACAGAGGTCAGAGACCAAGGGCCAGACGTCGGCAGCTAAGAATGAAAGCGCTCCGGTATTTTTTTTGCGTCGTGTTGCCGCCGCTTGCGGTCTTGATGACGGGTCGCATCGGAAGTTTTTTCCTCAGTCTCATATTGACTTTGTTGGGCTGGATTCCAGGAGTCATTCACGCATGCCTGGTGGTGAATGATTACCATGCAGAGCGACGTGCAGTGGCACATTAAATCAAAAATGAAATTTGCCGTTATCCAGTTTCCCGGTTCCAATTGCGATCAGGATTGCGTCGCGGCGATTGATGGACTCGATGGGTTACGAGCCGAATACGTTTGGCACAAGGAAACATCACTCGACGATTTTGACGCGATTGTAATGCCTGGAGGATTCGCGTATGGCGATTATCTTCGGTGTGGCGCGATCGCTCGCTTCTCGCCGATCATGCGAGCAGTAATTAGCGACGCACGTGCTGGCAAGCTGGTGCTCGGTACGTGCAACGGGTTTCAAGTTTTGTGCGAAGCCGGTCTGTTGCCGGGCGCGCTCGTCCGGAACCGCTCGCTGCGTTTTGTGTGTGATATCGTCACTACTCGCGTGGAAGTGGACGATTCGCCATTCACGCGCGATTGTCCAAAAGGAACACTCCTCCGCCTGCCCGTCGCGCACGGCGAAGGTTGTTTTTTTGCGGACACGCAAACTTTGCACGACCTAAACGCCAATGAACAAGTGATTTTGCGCTACGCGGATAGCCATAGCCGGATTGTCCCCGAGGCGAACCCGAACGGTTCCATCGAGAACATCGCGGGCATCTGCAACCGCGAGCGAAATGTTTTTGGTTTAATGCCTCATCCTGATCGCGCGTCAGATGCGCGACTCGGTAGCGCAGATGGCGCGAAGATTTTTCGGTCAATGATGCAAGCGATCAGCACAGGTCGCTCGATGACCGCCCCAGAGCGCGTGAAGCAGGTCGCGTGAGCGTCTTTATCACCGGGACGGATACCGGCGTAGGAAAGACCCATACTGCAGTCCAGATTTTGCGTCTCTTGCGGGCATCGGGCACGCGCTGTGCCGGGATGAAACCGATCTGTTGCGGAGATCGTCGGGACGCAGAGCTTCTGTTGGCAGCTGGCAGTGATGGACTGACGATCGACGATGTTAATCCGATCTGGTTAAAGACACCCGCCGCACCCATTGTGGGCAGCCTGATAGAGGAGGTGAACATCGATATCGAGCATATCCTCGCTGCTTTTCACGCTCTTCAGGACCGGGTTGAACACGTCATCGTGGAAGGAGTAGGCGGCTGGATCGTGCCGATTCATCCCGACTATTTCACCAGCGATTTGGCTGTCGCGATGAAATTGCCTGTCTTGGTGGTCGCGCAGAACCGACTCGGATGTCTTAATCACGCGGCTCTCACCGTGCAGAGCGTAACAGGGCACAAGCTGCGGTGCCTTGGCCTTGTGTTGAACAACGCTCCCATGAGGAGTGATTTAGTCGGTCTGACTAATGCCGATATTCTCAAGAAGATTCTTAACGTCCCCTTGCTTGATGCCTTAGGAGAAAATCTTACGCAATTGCCAGCCGACTGGCGGTTTATGGTTAATTCTACTAGGGGAAATTCAGCGTTTGGGCTTGATACAGAACTGTAAAGAAAATGAACATCCTCGGGACTTTCGCGCAGCGGGTTACGCCGGGAAAACAGAGTGGCATTGCTATTGCTTAATTTTAATCCAATAAAATTATCCTCTTTATGCTCTTACAAAAAACCTTACATATGAGTCAGCCAGTGGCAGAATGCAGGGCCCGTCTGGCCAGTATCCAGTCATACCGGCGGCAATTCCTTATGGTGACACGGGCAACTGTGACTTCATCTAAGACAGTCGATTTCAGCTTTCGCGGTCCGTTAGGTTTTGAGGCTCACACAGTCCTTCTATCGGTCGAGAGCGACTCGTCAAACCAATACGCGTTCGAATCCGTAGGCGGAAATATCGCTCTGATGGGTATCGTTGATTTTGCTGAGATTCGGCCAAACTGCACCGAGGTCACGCTTGCGGTCCACTATGAGATCAAGAACAAGCTGTTTGCGTGGCTGGATCGGCGCCTGCATTTTGTGGACAGTTTTGTGACTGCCGAATTGCGCAGCATCCGCGCGCATTTCGAAGGCATCGCGGCGAGCTATCTCGAACACGCGCGCGTCATGCCGATGCTCCACACGGCCACAGCCTAACAAAACGAACATCGGAGAACCGGCAGGACGTGCTTGCGCAGTTTTTACCGCGCAAGGGATTTAGCGTATTCGCACGGCGTGTTTTCTGTCGAGGCGAAGAACCTGACCTGGCTCAAGCGTGATTGTTGCCTTGGGATCGTGAATCTTTACTCCATCGATCTCTACGCTTCCCTGTTTAATCAGTCGCGAGACTTCGCTATGGGATTTTTCGAGGTCAAATACTTCCCTATAAGCATTCGAAACGAGCGTGACGGCTGCAAGTCTCTTCCGTTCAAGCGCTGAAAAGGTGGGCAGATCAGCGTGTTGCAAATCTCGCTTGCTAAAGCGGGTGTTCCATTCATCGAGTGTTTTTCTGGCGGCCGCAGACGAGTGATAGATCTGCACGATTTCGAATGCGAGCTGCTTTTTGGCGTCGAGCGGATGCATAGCTGCCGGCGGAGCCTGCCCAAGGAGCAATTGATGATAACGCACCATCAATTTATCCGAGATGCTCATCAGCTTGCCGAACATGTCTGCGGCGGGTTCGTTGACCGCGATAAAATTGCCCAGGCTTTTGCTCATTTTCCTGGCGCCATCCAAGCCCTCGAGAATCGGCAGGAGAAAGACGACCTGCTGCGGCAGGCCTTCCTCTTTTTGAAAATCGCGCCCGATCAAAATGTTAAAAAGCTGGTCCGTTCCTCCGAGCTCTACATCAGCTTTTACCATCACCGAATCCCAGCCCTGCATGATTGGATACTGAATTTCGTGCGCGCGGATGGATTGCTGGTTATCGATCCGCGCTCGGAAATCTTCGCGCTGCAATATTTGCTGTAACGTCACGCGGCTATTCAGGCGAAGCACGTCTTCAAACGACATGGCGCGAAACCAATCGCCGTTGCAAACTGTCTCTGTGCGCGCCGGATCAAGAATCTTGAATGCCTGTTCGCGGTAGGTTGCGGCATTTGCCATCACTTCTTTATGCGTCAATTGCGGACGCGTAACTGAGCGGCCACTCGGATCACCAATCATCCCGGTGAAATCGCCGATGATGAGGATCGCGTGGTGTCCCAGATCTTGAAACTGCCTCAGTTTTCGGAAAATAACCGTGTGGCCAAGGTGAATGTCCGAGCTGGTAGGATCGACCCCTAGTTTTACTCGCAGAGGTCGGCCGAGCGCGAGCTTCTCGCGCAGTTCGTTCTCGCTGATAACCTGCGCGGCGCCTTGCTTTAAAAACGCGAGAGCTTCGTCCGGTTGCATGAATCAATCACAGAATAGCGCACCCAGCCCGCGCGCTACTTGTTTTTGTTCAGCAACTCGCGCACCTGTTCGATCGTGAGCGGCGCATTCTGCCTGTTAAGCGACTTTTGACTCTTGCCCTGATCCAGAAACGGACGGTTCTCAACGTAGGAATGGCCGGCGACTCTCTTGTTTGATTGAGGAGCATCGCGTACACCGGGTGCGGATCGTGCTGCGTAAGTGGAGTGTGAATTTCCGATCGCTTGCTGCGATGTGATCTCGAACGCGCTGCGTCTGCCATGGAAAGACTGATCCGCCTTAGGTGGATTGAATTGCTGTGTTGAGAAGTCGCGTGTTCCGGAAAAACTTTTCGAATTGGATTTTTTCTGGACATAGAATGTACCGATTGTGGCCCGCTTATTTACCGATGCCCCATCGGCAATGAATTTTTTGTTCTGCCCTCTGTTTTGCAGAGTCATGTTCGGCCTGAGCAGGCGATCGACCAGCTTGTTTTCCTGGTCCTGAGCGCGCAAGCAGGATAGAGCAATCAGGAGTGATACAAAGACTGACAGCGATTTTCCCACCCGACGAGGCTGCCGAAATTAAGAGGCGTTTGTAAAGCGAATTTGCTGATTAAAAGCACGCCGGCTGCCGCTGCCGTTGGTTCATGGCGAGGGTTTTTATTGTTTTCGGCTATTTCCTCGGGAGATAATGCGCGCATGTCTGAACATATTTACAAAAAAATTGAGGTGGTTGGTTCCTCGCCGAATGGATTCGAGGAGGCCATAAAAAATGCGCTGGGGCGCGCCGACAAGACGGTCCGTAACATGCGGTGGTTTGAGGTGACTGAGACTCGCGGATATATCGAGGACGGTAAAATCGGTCATTGGCAGGTCACACTGAAGATCGGCTTCACACTTCAGGAGTGATGTACCAGGGTCTGTGCCAGATACCGAACTCAAAAAATGGGCGCTCGGCGCGACGAGCGCCTCGACAGCATCACTATTGTTCCTGAGCCGTCTGGTATAGTTTGGCTGCGCCGTAAATCAAGATCGCGGGCCTCAAGGCGACGACGAGCAGCCGAAGGAGGCCGCTTACAATTCTGCCCAACGGCAACCGATTCAAAATGTATCCGGCGACAAAGGCGCAAACAAGGGACTGTGCTGGTTTTTCCCGCACATAATTCTCTGTCTCGCTGAGAACGGCCTCGACCTGTTCTTTCACCCAATGTACTCCGCGTTCCGGATATTCAGCGATCACTTCAGCAGATGATTGGTCCATTTCGCTAATGATTCGCATTCTGATCCTTCCTTGCGCGCATCAACCTGTCAACGCAACGCCAGCCAAATCGAGCTCGCACCCGCGCCCGGTGGAAAATCGGGCAGCGAAGGAGGTCGATGAACTGTGGCGACACGGCGCGCTATTTTGAGCGCGTAGCGAGCCATTACCTCCAACGCATGCTCGCGCAATGCAGAGCAATTGGTCGAAAGCAGGACATGGCCCTCTCGCTCGGCCAGATCTAGAGCGTCAATGAGCAACTTCTCGAAATCGTTTTCAACGCGAAACGTTTTCCCTCCAGGCGAACGCGAAAAGGTTGGTGGATCGAGAATGATTACATCAAATTTCTCGCCTTTCCGTGCCAGTAGCGGCAACACGGCCATTACGTCGTCCGCGATGAAGCGGTGATCTAAGGTCGACAAACTATTCAGCGCAAAATTCTCGCCTCCCCGCGCCAGGGACTTCTTGGAAAGATCGATGTTGAGAGTGGTTGCTCCTACATATGCTGCGCTGACGGAAAAGGAGCAGGTGTAGGCAAAACAGTTCAGCAGCCGCTTGGGCGTAATGTGGCGCACGTAGCGGCGATTTTCTCTTTGATCCAGGAACAAGCCTGGGGAATAGCCCACCCCGAAGTCGATCCCAAACTTTAGATGTCGCTCGGTAACAACCGTCTGTAGGTTTTCAGCCGGGTCCCCAAATATGAGGCGAGGCTGTTCGCGCTCTTCACTTTTTCGAGGGATGAATCGGGCAAAAACGCGTCCAACCTCGAAATGAATAGCGCTTGCCCACGACTGTAGTTCTCGGATGAGCCGTTCGCGGGCAAGCACTCTTTTGAACGAGATGAGGGTGTCGCGCCCAAAGCGTTCCACGCAGCCCTCCTCCATTGTGCAGAGCCGGTGCGCGTCCGTTCCCTCTGCTTGGAAATCGCGAAGTAACGTTGCATCAATCCAGCCAGAGTTCATTTTGCCAGCTGCTCTAACGGCATACTTGCGAATCGGCATCGCGCAACGGATCGGTTGCCGCCCGACCCGGCGTCGTTAAACTCCCGCATCGTAGAGCGTCGTCGCGTGCACCGGCCGCGGCGGCGCTAACCTATGCAACAAGTTACCGTTCGCGTTCCGGCGAGCACTTCCAATCTCGGCCCCGGCTTGGATTGTCTGGGAATCGCACTGCGCCTCTATAACGATGTGACTGTGACAAGAGGCGCAAAATCTTGTACCCAGGCTATCATCGGCGAAGCAACGGATTTGTTTTTTCGTCATGCACGATGTGCATCATTCTCATTTTCCGTATCCATCACAGGAAGTGTTCCTCGTTCACGCGGTTTAGGCAGCAGTGTGACATTGCGCCTCGGTATTTTGCACGCTTTGAATGCCTTAACTGGCAATCGCCTTGATCGCTTGTCGATCTTCGAACTATGCGCCCAGTTGGAAGGACATCCCGATAACGCCGCCCCGGCGGTCTTCGGCGGGTTCGCTGTTGCGCAACGCAGGCCGAGCGTTCCGCTGGGCCCGCGGAAGCGGGACAGTCGCCCTACCTTTCAGCGTTTTGAAATCGCGCCCCGCTTGTATTTCGTTCTCCTAATTCCTGAAATTGAAATCCGAACATCAGTTGCCCGAAAAATTTTGCCTTCAAGAATTTCACGTACCGCGGCAGTTGAGAATTGTGCAAACGCCTGCGCAATTACCGCAGCGTTTGCGTCGCGGAATTACGAAAAACTGCGCGGCGCTTTTGGCGATCAACTCCACCAGCCATTTCGCACAAAATTGATTCCGTTCCTTCCAAGGGTCATCGCCGCGGCTGAAAAAGCTGGCGCGCTCGGCGCTTTCCTCAGTGGCAGCGGATCGACAATCTGCGCAATCACGTTGCAAGATCGAGATCGAATCGCTGCTGCCATGGAGCGCGCCGCAGGATCGACGTCTTCACGCACAATCATTGTTAGTGCCGATAATCGTGGCGCTCGATTTGTCCGATCACCGGTCATTAATCACAATTGCTAATCGCTATCGCTTCATGGGCCGCCGACTGGAAAATTTAGAACAGTTTGGGATCGACGTTGTGCTCGAACGCCGTCACGGCATCCGTGCATTGGTTTTAAGGGGAATCCTCTACGCGCTTTCGTTCGCTTACGACCGGCTCGTGCAACTGCGCCTTTATTTCTACCGGAAGAGAATCTTCCGCGAGCGTGCGCTTGGCTGTCTCGTCATCAGCGTCGGTAACCTGACTGTGGGAGGCACCGGGAAAACGCCAATCGTAGAAAAATTTGCTCGTGCCTTGCAAGCAGGTGGGCGCCGGGTCGCAATTCTGAGTCGCGGTTATAAAAGCATGCCCCGCAAACGAGGCTGGCTGGATCGGCTGCGCAGAGGAGACGCCGATCCTCCACGGATTGTGTCCGACGGCAAATCGCTGCTGCTGGATTCGCGCACTGCAGGCGATGAGCCTTACATGCTGGCGCACAATTTGAAGGACGTGATCGTGCTCGTGGATAAAGATCGCGTCAAGAGCGGTCTTTTAGCGATCGACAAATGGAAAGTCGATACGCTCCTACTAGACGATGGGTTGCAGTATTTGCACCTCAAACACCGGCTGGACATCGTGCTGGTGGATCGGCAAGCACCTTTTGGCAATGAGTTTCTGCTTCCCCGCGGTACCTTGCGTGAGGCGCCGCGAAATCTGCGCCGGGCCAGCTATATTTTCATCACGAAAAACACCGGCGAATCGAATGACGCGCTGGTGAAACGCATTCGTCGCTACAATCGTACTGCCGAGATCATCGAATGCGCGCACAGGCCGCTTTACCTCCAGAATGTTTTTACCGGCGAACATTTGCCACTGGAGCGTTTGCGTGACGCTTTCATCGGCTCGATTAGCGCCATCGCCGCGCCGGAAAGTTTCGAAGGCGCTTTAGAAAAGCTGGGCGCACGTGTCGATCTGACCAAGCGCTACATCGATCACCATTACTACACCGAGGCGGAACTAACTAGCTTCATCAATCGTTGCATCCGTCGCGATTTGGCAATGATCGTGACTACCGAGAAGGACGCAGTGCGCATGCCGCGTTTACCGGAAGCGGAAATGAAAGTTCCGATTTATTTCATGCGGGTGGAAATTGAGATCCTTAGCGGCCACGAAAGCTGGGAGCATTGCGTTGCTCGAATTTGCAAACCGCAGCCGATGCTCTCCCCCGAGCGCTTCTTCGCCTGACTCCCTGCTCAATTGGACCCGGGGGTCGCTTGCAACCCATAGCCTTGCGGAAGCGCGCTGGAGGTTGAACGTTGGACATTCGCTTTCACCATGCCCCATAAAGCTGCATTAAACGTCGGAGACCGCGAGATAAAGGTGTCGAACCTCGACAAGGTGCTTTATCCGAAAGTCGGATTCACCAAGGGGCAGGTGATCGATTACTATATTCGCGTCGCGCCGGTTCTTTTGCCGCACCTGGAGGAGCGGCCACTCACCATGAAGCGATATCCCGACGGCGTGGAGGGCGAATTCTTCTACGAGAAGAATTGCCCGACGCACCGGCCGAAATGGGTGCAGACGGCAAAAGTGTGGAGCGAAGGCAATCAGCGGATCATGTACTACTGCCTCGTTAACGATCTGCCCACGCTCGTTTGGGCCGCTAACCTCGCTGACCTCGAGCTACACACATCGCTGTCCCGAAAACATAACGTCGAACGCCCGACTACGATGGTGTTCGATCTCGACCCCGGCGCGCCCGCCGACATCGTCCAATGCTGCCAGGTTGGGCTTTGGCTGCGCGAGTTGTTAGGCAAAATGAAATTGAAATCGTTCGCGAAAACGAGCGGGTCGAAAGGCCTGCAGGTTTACGTCCCGCTGAACAGTTCGGTCACTTATGATCAGACGAAACATTTGTCGCGCGCACTCGCCCAGCACTTGGAAGGCGAGCATGGCGAGCTTGTCACCTCGAACATGTCGAAGGCGATGCGCAATGGGAAAGTGTTCGTCGATTGGAGCCAGAACGACGAACACAAAACCACGGTCTGCGTCTATTCGCTCCGCGCCAGGGCCGAACCGACCGTTTCAACGCCGGTTACTTGGAACGAAGTTGAGAACTGTCTGAAAAAGAAAAATGCCGACCTCCTGAAATTTCGCTCCGGTCAGGTCCTCGCCCGTGTGGACAAGCTCGGTGACCTCTTCGAGCCGATCGAAAAACTAAAACAAAAGCTGCCGACGAAATTGAAACTCTGATTTATAGCGACGGTTTATGACCATCGCATTATTCGGACGGCGTCCTCGTGTGGGCGATCACAGCAGCCACGGTTTCGCTGGTCCTTGACATTCACACAGAATCAGTGCACACGAGAATAGTGCTATGATGAAAAATGTTACTCTTAGCGCTGAAGACCGACTTATCGCGCAAGCTCGACATCGAGCTCATCGGGAAAGAAAGACGCTCAATGCCGCATTTCGGGAATGGCTCGCCGCTTACGTTGGGAAGGGGGCGCGTGGCGCCCGATATCGAGACCTGAGCAGAAAGCTAAAACATGTTTCTGCTGGCCGGAAGTTTTCTCGCGAGGAATTGAATGCCCGCTAGATACTTCCTCGATACGAACGTGTTCGTCTACTGCTTTGATAGGCGGGATCGCCGCAAACAGGCCCGCGCAGAGAGTCTCGTCGGCCAGGCTCTCGACGATCATGCCGGGGTGATCAGCACGCAAGTCGTGCAGGAATTCCTGGATGTTTCCACGACGAAGTTCGCGCGACCGATGAACCGTAACGAGAGTCGCGTGTACCTCGATGCGGTGCTGTCTCCATTGTGTGAAGTCTTTCCGACGATTGCGCTTTACCGCGAGGCGCTCGATCTGCGCGCGAATCTCGGCTGTTCCTTTTACGACGCTCTCATCATCGCAGCCGCGCTTGAAGTGGGATGCAGCACACTTTATTCCGAAGATTTGCAGGACGGTCAGATCATCCGGAGCCTAAAGGTTGTCAATCCGTTTGGCAAGCTGGTCGGAAAGACGGGTTGAACATTCCAGAGATGTGGAATTCCGCTCCGACGAAGGGATCGCTTGCGTGGACAAGCTGGGTGACCTCTTCGACCCGGTCGAAAAACTAATATAGAAGCTGCCGAAGAAGTGGAAGCTATGATGTAATTTAGTGGCAAAGATTATAGCGCATGAATAATCACGTATGGTTTGATGCGATCGGATGGGCGGGAGCCGCCGCTCTTCTTGTCGCTTATGCGATGGTTTCCTCGAAGAAATTGGAAGGAAACTCAAATGCTTACCAATCTCTTAATATCATCGGCAGCCTTCTCCTGGCTATAAACACGGTCTTTTACAGAGCTTATCCTTCTTCTTTCGTGAACATGATTTGGATAGGAATAGCTGTTTTTTCAATCGCAGCGAGAAAACGAGCTCCTTCTCGTTAGGTTGCTGCGACAGAGACCAGCAATTATTTCGTATGCGCAAAGTAAATTTGAATGATATCCCGGAGCAGGAGCGAAGATCGCCGAAAGGAAAGTTTGGGCGAGCATCCAAGAATATTTCGATTGCACTCGGGCGCGAACCGGAGTCACTCGATTTGACGAAACGGCATCCGTTTGATCTCGCGCTTGTGCGAATTCCGAAAGGCAAATCACTTTGTCCATATCATGCGCACGCGGCTGAGACAGAGCTTTACCTCGTCGTTTCCGGTCGCGGCAGCATTCGCAATAAAGATGGGGCAACTGAAGTTGGACCGGGCGACGCGTTTTTCTTTCAGCCGGGCGAAGCGCACCAGCTTTCCAATGCCGGTAATGAAGATTTCGTTTATTACGTGATTGCCGATAATCCGCGCAGCGGCGGCGCAACTGGCGATTCCTGTTTTTATCCCGATAGCGGCAAATGGGCGGTCGCGAAAGAGGGACTGGAGGAAGTAGTAGTGAAAGGGAACGAGACTGACTACTTCGATGGCGAAGAATAGAGAGATTGTCATGTCGAGCGAAGTCGAGACAGCTCTTGTCATTTCGAGAAGTTCAGTAAGAGATTCGTCTGCTTCGGTCGGAATGGTTAACGGCTGATATGCGCAAAGTAAACGTAAACGAGATCAAGGAAGAGCCGTGGCAATCGCCGGGCGGGAAGTATGCCGTGTCTTTCAAGGGAATTTCGGAAGCGCTTGGGCGCGATCCCAACTCACTCGATTTATCCAAGCGTCATCCATTCGATCTTGAATGGAATCGTGTCCCTCCTGGAAAGTGCAATTTTCCTTATCACGCGCACTCGGCACAATGGGAGCTTTATGTCATCGTGAGCGGCAAGGGCACCGTGCGTCACAAGGATGGCACAATGAAAGTCGATTCCGGCGACGCATTCATTTTTGGGCCTGATGAGCCGCATCAACTGATCAACTCTGGTCAGGAAGATTTCATCTTTTACGTGATCGCGGATAATCCAATCGGCGAATCGGCTTACTACCCGGACAGCGGGAAGTGGAAAGTCAACAAGTCATCAGCGGCGGATCGCGTCGTACTGAAAGGAGAAGAGACAGATTATTTCGACGGCGAAGAATAGCACGGGCTCTGCATTTAAGCTGAAATCATGGATCCTAGCAAATCGCCACAAGATTTTCCGTACAAGACTTATCTCAACGTCCAGCACGGACCGCTTGAACTAATCGATGTCCAGAAACTGGCGGATGCCTGCGCGGATAAATGGTACAACCAGACGCTTTGTAAGGTCAACGATTCTGTCGTCAGGCTGGCGGTCATTCAGGGCGAATATCACTGGCACGAACACAAAGACATCGATGAATTCTTTTTCGTTCTAGACGGACATTTCCTGATCGATCTGGAAGATCGCGTTGTTGATCTTGCGCCGAAGCAGGGCTTCGTCGTGCCCAAAGGTGTGCGCTATCGCACACGCGCGCCTGAACGAACGGTGATTTTGATGGTCGAGCGCGCGGACATTGTTCCGACTGGCGACTAAATACGCCTAGGGGCAGATGAAAATAATTTCGGGCGGACAAACAGGTGTTGATCGCGCTGCGCTCGACGTTGCGCTCAATCATGGAATCGATTGCGGCGGTTGGTGTCCAGCCGGGCGCCTCGACGAATTCGGAAGGATCCCTGATCGATATCCTATTACTGAGTTGGAACAAGGCGGTTTCACCGAGCGCACGCTAGAAAACGTCAAGGACTCTGAGGGAACAGCCGTTATTTATTTAGAAAAGCTGCGTGGCGGCACTGAATTTACGGTTCAATGTTGTATCGAGCTTCGGCGTCCCTACGCATTGATTGACGCTGCGAAAACATCCGCCGAAGACGCGGGGAAGTTCATTGAGAGCTTTTTACGCGAACACAAAATCGACATCCTGAATGTGGCTGGTCCGCGCCAAAGCGAATGGCCTGAGGGATATGGCTACGCGTCTGGCGCGCTCGAGGCTTTTGTAAATTCGATTACGAGCGGGAGCAGGAGATCAGATCACTCGTAACGCAGGGCTTTGACCGGATCAAGGCGGGCGGCGAAGTAGGCGGGAATTAGCGCGGCAAACGAGCAGATGAAAAACGCGCTGATGCAAATGATGGCAACATCTTTCGGGATCACTTCCGCCGGGATGGACGAAAATTGATAGACTTCACGCGGAAAAATCTCGATGTGCAATGTCGATGCAAGCCAGTGGCTGAATTCATTGCGGTAGCGGATCAACGTCATTCCAAGTCCAAGTCCCGTAAGAGTTCCAAAAAGGCCGACGACGGTACCCTGGCCAAGAAAGACCCAGATGATTTGCGCAATGTTCGCCCCTAGCGCTTTCATGATTCCAATCTCGCGCCGCTTTTGCACCGTCACGGTGATGAGCGTGCTCATGATTCCGAATGCCGCGACAACCACGATGAAGAACAAGAGGAAAAACATCACGGTGCGCTCGAGCCGCACCGCCTCGAAATATTGATGGTTCATGTCGATCCAGGTCTGCACGTATTCGGGCGGCTCCAGAAATTGCTCGATCGCTCGTTTTACACGTTCGGCGCTGTACGGATTGTCTGTTCTCACGGTAATGCCGTGTAACGCGTCACCCAGACCGTATAACTCTTGGCCGACATAAATCGGCACGAGAAGAAATTCAGAGTCATGCAAGTAGTGACCGGTTTCAAAAATACCGGTAACAGTGAGTTCCTTTGGCAGGATCACATCGCGCAACTCGTCCACTGCTTTTTTTTCCTCCTCTCCCTTGGCGTTCTCCAGTTTCTTAATGCTATCGAGAATCTGCCCGAGATTTCCCGGCGAATAGATTGTGATCTTATCACCGACGTGCACGTCCAGTTTTCGCGCGAGCTCAATCCCGAGCACGGTTGATTCACCCTCCAGGTCGAGCTGGCCGTACTTAATAAATTTTCGCAGCGGAATCACTTTCTCTTCGTCTGCAGGATCGATACCGCGAATCATCGGCGCGAGCCGCCGGTTTCGAAATTCGACAATTACCGGTCCCTGAATGTAGGGAGCGGTCGCAACCACGCCTGGGGCATTATCGATTTTTGTTTTAAGCGTTCGCCAGTCCCGTAAGACGTCTTCCGTGCTCACAAGAATATGCGCATCGAAATCGATCACTTTTTGGCGCAGCTCACGGTCGAAGCCGGTCATTACCGAAATCACCAGTATCAGCACGGTTACCCCCAGCATTACGCCGAGGACTGAAATCAGTGTGATGATCGAAAGAAACGTGCGCTTCGGTTTCAAATACCGCAGCGCCAGAAAAAGACTAAACGGCAGTTTCAATTTTGTTAGGGTGGCGGCAAACTCGCTGCAGTTCAACAGTCCGCGCACGCAAGCGCCGGTTTAGGGGTAGCGCACGCGTCTCGCGTGCTGGCGAGCGCGTTCCGCAATCATTAACTTTTCTTGTAAATTGTCACGGTACAAGAGCAGCGTGATTCAGAGAAAAGATTGTTTCGGCGCGACGCCGAAAGTCCGAGCCGGACTGGCATTTGCACGAGAGACACGTGCGCTACCCCTATTTCAGCGCGTGGGCTTTTAGTTCTTCCAGGGTAACGAATTCGAGCGCGGAAGCGTGGGTTGCTTCAAGATCGATAGGGGCCGCGCGACTGTGATCAAGCGCGCTTTTCCAACGAGTGACACAGACGCACCATTTATCGCCCGGCTTTAGACCGGGAAATCCCCATTCCGGGCGGGGAGTGACCAGATCGTTTCCGTCGAGCACAGAAAAATCTAGAAATTCACGGGTGACCTTGACGCAAACCGTATGCAATCCGACATCTTCAGGGCCAGTGCGACAAAAGCCGTCGCGATAGAAGCCGGTTATCGGGTCGCGACAACAACATTTGAGTTCCGTTCCAAGAACGTTGGTGGGCACACCGCAATAGTAGCATTGGCGGTTAGTCGTTAAAATCTTGAATCGCTAAAAAGATTGAGCTGCCGCCCAAAATCAGTGCGACGATAGTTGGTGCATCCCCTTAAGCATGAAGCGAACTGCGATCGCTTACTGGCTGATTCCGGCCGAGCCAGCGCGCAGCTTCTTTGAAGATATTATTATCGATCTTGCGCGACGCTATAACGCGCCTCCTTTTGAGCCGCACATGACGATCCACGTCGGATCAAATAGAGAAGACGTCGCCGCAGAAGCAATTGCGAAAGCCGCTAACTGTTGCGGACCCATGCAAGCGAAAGTGCTGGGGACAAACCACTCCGGCGAGTTTATTAAAACACTCTTCGTGCAATTTACACCGAGCGCAAAACTGGGACGTCTGAATGAAATTATTCGCAATGCTGCGCAAGAATCGTCCGATTACCAGTTCAACCCGCACTTAAGCTTGCTCTACAAGAGCATGCCGACGCCAGTACGCCGCCAGTTGGCCAACTCGATTAGCCTGCCATTTTCAGAAGTTATTTTCGATTTGATTAGAGCCGTTCGATGCGGTTCGCCCACACAAACCCGCGCTGACGTAGAAGCGTGGCGTGTTTTGGCGACGAAACCGTTGCGCGGTTAGTGCAGGCAGGTGCTGGACAATTTCATGACACATATGTGACAGAAAGTTGTCTGCCTCGCCTGGGGAACTGACTCAGGTCTAAACGTCTTCGGTTGCGAACTGCGTCGCGGCAACCACAAGCCGCTAAACTTCGACGATTCGGTATGGCTTTCCCATCTTTCGGAGCGCGGGCGCCGAGACGTTGTAAACGGGAATGCCAGTCGAAGTTGCGCCGTCGAGTATGCCGTTGTGGGCGTGGCCATGAAAGACGGCATTGACGCGGAATCGATTGATCGGCTCTTCCAACCGACTGGAACCAAGAAATGCAAAAATTTCGGGATCTTCGCCTTGTAGCGTGGCGCGGATAGGAGAGTAATGCAGCACCACGATCCGCCGTTCAGTTTGAAGCTTGGCAAGCGCCTGCTCCAGGCGAACGGCGTGACTGATCGATTCTTGCACGAATTGTTTAATGAGCGGTTCGCCCCATGCGTTTAGCATTCGCCGGCCGAAACCACCGCCAAAACCGGAGATACCCGCAAAGCCGACTCCCGCGATTTCGATGGCTTCGCCGTTGAGCACGTTCACACCCGCGTCTTCGAGAACCTTAGAAACCAATTCCGCCTGTCCCGATTCGAAATCGTGGTTGCCCAGAACTGCGAGCATCGGAATTCCCACGGCAGCGCGAATATCGGCAACGAGTGCCTCTGCTTCGTCCGCAAGGCCGTACTCGGTGAGATCGCCGCAAAGCAGCAGCAAATCAGCGGAATGCGATATTTCGGCAAACGCTTCATGCAACGTGCCGCGCGAGTGTTTGCCGTAATGAAGGTCCGCGGTCGCGGCGATTCTTAGTGCGCGCTTAGCCATTCTCTTGAGAAACGAAATCGCCAACCCCGACGGACGCTTTTTGTAGCTGCACGAAGATCCTACCAGAATGGGCAGGTCGGCCCTTTAAAAGCGTGTTCCTGAGGTCAGGGCCATGGATCATGCGCGCGCTATGGGTTTCGATTGCGTTATGGTGGTGATGACTGCAAAGAGAGCGGTGCCCACGAAAAGCAAAAGCAATCGCTTTCATCGCAGATCAATGATCGCATTGCAGGATGCGAACATTCCGTTCCTAATCGGCGGCGCATACGTGGTTGAGGTCTATGGAGGAATTTCGCGCCGATCAAAAGATTTCGATCTGTACGTTCGGCCGAATCATATCGACCGAGCCATGGATGCGCTCGCTCGCGCCGGATACAAAACGAAAAAAACATTTCCGCATTGGCTCGCCAAAGCCGGGCGCGGCCGCGATTACATTGATCTGATTTTTCGCGCCGGCAACGGATTGTGCGAAGTCGATGACTCCTGGTTCGAGCGCGCCCGGGATGACGAACTAGAGGGCTTGCATGTGAAACTTTGCGCACCAGAAGAAATGATTTGGATGAAGGCGTACATCATGGAACGCGAACGGTTCGATGGCGCCGACATTGCGCATATTCTTCGGAGCTGCGCAGAGAAAATCGAATGGCCGCATCTGGTTCGCCGGTTCGGGCCCGATTGGCCCGTGTTACTGACCCATTTGGTGCTGTTCGGTTACATTTATCCCAGCGAGCGCACAAAAATCCCCACAGCCATTATGGATGACCTAATCGCGCGGCTGCGAAGGGAGGTGTCTTCTGCTGGACGCAAGCGCCTCTGTCGCGGTACGCTGCTTTCGCGGAAGCAATATCTGGTGGACGTCGAGGAATGGGGATTTCGCGACGCCCGTCTGGAACAACGCGTCCATATGGATGCAAAAGACATTGCACGTTGGACAAAAGCGATCGCAAAAGAGGAGATAGCGCGGGGCAAGCCCGCGTGATTCGTACCAACGTTACAACGGGCCGGATTTGACGATTTAACCCTTTAAGGCTTCAACGTGGCGAAGCCGCTGGCGTTGGACTCAGCTCGGCGGGCGCCGGTGAACTGGCGGTCGATGGAGTTGCAGCCGCAATGGCGAGCTTAGTTCTGGCTTCTTCGAGGAGTTTTTCCTCTTCGGGGTAAATGTTTCCATCGTCAGCTACCGCGATGTACTCTTTTGCTCCTTCGACTTGGCCTGCTTCAGCCAGTAACAGCGCCACGTAAACGGCTGCGTGTACATCATGCAACTGGTCGGGCGGCAAATTTTGTACGATCGCAAGACCCTCGGCGTTTCTGCCAAGACGATAGAGAGAAAACGCGTAAGTCACGGCGCAATTGACTTCGTCCGGTGCGCGGTCGTGCGCTTCTTTAGCGAGAACGTACGAACGTTCTGTATTTTGTTCGAGATTGAGGCCGAGCCTGGCGAGATCAGCTGTGATGGGCGCCTCGTTGGGAGAGCTTTCATGCAGGCGCTGGAGAACATCGTAAAGCTTTCCGGTTGGATTATTCGCACGATAAAGCTGGCGAAGCGCGTCTAGCGCCTCACGTCGCATCGGGGGATTTTCTGCGATCCGCAGCCAAAGTTCTTCGGATTCTTTCGCAAGGCCCCATTTTCCAGCGAGGCGTGCGAGATCAAGTTCGCGTTCTGGCCGCCCGTTTGTAGATTGTTGCGCCGAACTCCAAAGGTTCTCGAATTGTGTGTCAGCAGTCCCGCCGCCGCCGGATCGTGATTGCCGTGTGGCAATCGCCTGATATGCGAAACGCAGATATTCAGATTCGTCCCACATTCCACTGCGCGTCCAGCGTTTCAAACGCGACCAATTTTTTGCGTTCGCATATGCATCTGCCACTGCGATGGATGTCGGCGGCGAACTAAGTTTCTCTGTCGGCAGCTTTTCGATCCACTTAACAACCTGCCCGGCTAGTCCGTTTTGGTTCATCCAGTTCATGAGCGATGCGAGATCGGACGGATTGCGCGCAGCAAACGGTTTCACTCTTTCCAGTGACAAGCGGAACTTTTTCTCATCGAGCTTCCGATAAAAGTCCAGGCAAAGAAGATAATCGCCGAATGTGACCTCCTGCGACATTTGGAGTTGCTGCGCAAAGTTATCCGCTGCGGCGAGGTCATTGCGTCCGACAGCATCGTTAAGCAATGCCCGCAGCGCGCCGGCCCGGTAAGGAGCGAGGTTGCCGAGTCGCTGGAGAGTTTCACGTGCTTTCGCGCTTTTTTCCGCATCGCTCGAGTGGATTTGCAGCGCCGCGAGATTGAACTGGTAGAGATCGTTGTTGGGCTCTTTCTTTACGGCGGCGGCGAATTGTTCCTCTTGCTCTGCAAAATTTCCCTCCGCGCGAGCCAGCCAGCCCGCAACGACGTGAGAAGCGGCCCTGTCACGATCATTTGGGGGGACTTGGTCGAGGGCTTTTCGCGCGAGATCGAGCTTTCCAAACCGCAACGCAGCGGAGGCGAAATTGAGCTGGCTGTCCAGATCTCTTGGGAGGAGTCGCGCAATTTGTTCACGCCACGAAACAGCCTCTTCGAGATTTTGCCTTTCCGCTGCTTCCGCTAAAACGTATAGGGCCGGCAGAGAATCTGGATGCCGTCCCAAGAGTTCTCGCGCGGTCTGCGCTGCTTCGCTGAATTTTCCTTCCTGTAGCATTGAAGCGGCCTCATGCCCCAAACGGGTTTCACGCCAGTCCCCGTACAGTTTCGAAGCGTAACTGAACAAAAGCGCGCCCAGCAAAATTGCGATTGTCAACGCGGCAACTACCAAACCGAGGCGAGCCGGCCAGAGCTGTCGTTGGAAGAAAGACTCCAGACCGAGAAATAATTGGCGAGTCCCTCCTCTACGCCCGGCGTCTTCCATTCGTTCCGCCATTTTCGTATGTTATCTCCCACGCCCGTCGGTCGGCTACTCCCATGCAAGCCGATTCCTAAGCTAAGAGTGAGTTGCTACTTCGGGTTCTTCAACTACAGGAGATGCTTCGATCATTTCCCCGACTTGCTCTCTCAGACGCCGGCCCCAGACGTACCGCCCCAGCAGGACCTTTACTGTTGCCGTAAGCGGCACAGCAAGGAGGGGACCGATTACTCCGCCAATAATCAGACCCCAGAGAAAGATCGACACGATCACGGTCATCGGATGTAAACCGACATAATTTCCGACGATTCGCGGGGCGTAAAATATGCCCTCGAGATTTTGTATTACGATGAAAATCACAGTTACCCAGATCGGATGCGACCAATCGCTCCATTGGAAAGCTGCAATGAGAACGGCTGGCACCCAGCAGATGATTATCCCGATGTAAGGGACCATGGTCAGGACGACAACAAGTGCCCCAATCACAGGCGCAAAATTGAGACCAAGAAGCGTCAGTGCCGTGCCGATGAGTATGCCATCTACTAGACACACCAGTAATTGTCCTCGAAAATATGCGGTGACGTATCTGTTGATTTCCGATAACAGCTCCGCGACTTCATCTCTGAGGGGCGACGCGCGCAACGGCAGATACTCTTTCCATCGCGCTTGAATGCGCGGCTTTTCGTTCAGCAGGAAAAATAGATAAATTGGCACCAGGATCAGACTGAGCAAAAAACCTGTGACGCCAAGAAATCCGCCAATGCTCTTTTTTAGAATTCCCCAAAACTTTTCCGCCAGCGTGGGAAGCGCCTGCTGCAGGTTGGGCATTTGTTTTTCAACGTAAGCTTGAATGCGTTGGCGTTCGGCGGTCGTCAGCTTTGGCGGGCTTGCTGCGATAAGATGGGGCGGGGCCGATGAGCCAATTTGTAAGACTTGTCGATGCAGACTTCCCGTGTCCTCCTCCGAGTAACCCGAATGTTTGGTCGAATCGATAGATAAGATCGACGATGTAGTCGCGCGCGCGTTCGGTGTAGGCGGGGACTTGCTTCGCGAAATTCGCGCTCTGGATTGAAATGGTTGGGACGAGCCAAGCGGCAAATCCTCCCAGCGCAAAAAAGGCAATGGCGAAAACAAGAGCCACAGCTTTGGTACGACTGAGCGTCCCTCGAGACATTTTGGTCACCAGAGGGTCGAGCAGGTAAGTGAGTATCACTGCAATAGCCACTGGAATCAGAATTGGCTGAAGAAGGCTAATAATGTTGGCGCTGGTCCAGATCACTGTGCCGATGATTACGAGAAGAAGGACCACAAAGAGAGCAGTGAGCGCCGCCCACATCATTTTGCGCTGCCAAGGCGTGGGATACTCCTTCATGGATGCATCAGGCGCCTCTCTGGTTTGGTAAAAGGCCTTCTCCGGGCTCGACATTGTAATCACTCAGTCGGGTTCGTCTTTCCTGGCAAATCCTTGCTGATTGTTTTTTTTTGGCTCTCGATCTTCTCTGCAAGCTTTTTGTTTTTTGGATCGAGCGCCAGCGCTTTTTGCCAGGATTCCAGGGCTTCCGGCACGCGATTCAATTTCAGATACGTGTCGCCAATATGTTCGAATACAACTGGATCGTCATGGTCCGCGTCTTTTGCAGCGCGAAGCAGATCGCTCAGAGCTTGATCAAATTCGCCCTTCCGAAATTCTACCCAGCCGAGACTGTCGAGATAGGAACCGTTGTTTGGCTCACTCTCGAGGGCGCGTCTAATCATAGCTTCAGCTTCATCCAAATTCATATTGTGATCTGCCCACATGTAACCAAGGTAGTTGCAAGCTTCCGCCGCGTTCGCTGGATCGAGCTCAATGGACTTACGAAGTAAATCGGCCGCTTTTTCGTACAGGCCGGCTTGCTCGGCCGTCGCCCCGTAGTTGAAATAAAACTTGGCATTCACGACTTCATCATCCTGGTCGAGTTGCGCTTCGTGCAGGGCCTCTTCAAAGGTCGCTACGGCTTGCTGGGTCTGTTTCGCTTCGCGCTGAGCGATCGCCAAATAGTAAACGATCTCCGGCGCGCCCGGAAATCGGCGCCGGGCTTCTGTCAGCAATTTCACCGCGCGATCTGCATCTTTTAAAGGTCCGAGAAGCAGCTCCGCCAGATGTAGATAAGTGCCGGCATGATTTGGGTTGATCAGCAGGCTTTGCTCATAATTTGCGGCTACTTTCGCAAACTTCGCTTTCGCTTCGTCGGGCCGATTTGCGCGCTGAAGCGATCGCGCTTCATCATCCAGCACCTGCGCCAGCAAGTCGTAGGGCTGATATTTTTCAGGATGCTCCTTGATAATTTGCTCGAGCATCTCCACAGCTTTGCCGCGCTGATTCGTCAAGATAAAGCCCGTCGCTAGTTTCTCTCGGGCATTCGCGTCGTCCGGTTGCAGCTCAAGAACTCGCAGATAGAGCGGAATTGCCTCCTTTAGTTGCTGGGACGCCGCGTAATAATCTGCTACATCCTTTAGAATTGAAGGATCGTCATTGGCGTGTTCGGCTGCTTTTTTGAAGATCTCGTTAATCCTTTTCAATTCGTCAGGTTTCGGCTGCGAGTCAGATTTGAAAAGAATGGCTACATAAAGCTTCCCAAGCCGTATCCAAAAAGCGGCGTCGTCGCTGCGAACTTTTGTAGCACGATCCAGGACGTCGAGCGCTTTTTTCTCTTCTCCGGCCGCGACTTCGATTTCGACGAGACGCTGGTAACCGTCCACATCTCCCGGGTTCACGCTGATGGCCCGGTTTGCGTACTCGATGGCTTGATCCGTTTTCTTGAGATACTTCGCATAGATGAAAGCGAGCTGCTGATAAGGCTCGGCATCCTTCGGGTTTGCCTTGATTGCGTCTTTCAACACGTCAATTGCCTGTGGGAAATCATCCTGCTGTATCAGCAAACCGGCCACGCGTGAGGCGAGCTGCGACTGGCCGGGATCGACATTGAGCACCTTGCGATACGCGTCCAGCGCACGATCCATCTCGCCATTTTCTTCGAACGCCATTCCTTCAACAAAATGAGTGAGTGCGCCCGCTTTGTGTTCGCCCCCTGGACGCAAACCGAGGTCAGGAGTCGACCTAAAATTGACTGAATCATCCTGCCGTCCGCTTTGTTTTATTCCGGCTGGCGATGGTCTGGGCTGGGGTGGCGAAGTGCGCGGAGTTCGGGCGATTACGACGCTTGCCGCGGCGAAAAAAATAAGCGCGAGAAAAATTCCCCAGAAGGCAGAAACGCCGCACTTTTTGTGCTCCCTCATCTTTCGAATTCTAACTTTTGGCGTCGCTATCCGCAAACCAGCCTCCGCTGAACTGTAGAGGCAGCAGCGTCGGCTGCACACTTGAGAATGCGGGCGAAGCGCCCGCCTCTACAGCAGAAACCTTGGCAGCTCCGGTAGGGCCGGTCTAACGGGACAACTGTGTGCGCACTAGGTCTTGTAACGGAGGCGCTTCTTGTGGCGACTTTGCTTCATACGCTTGCGGCGCTTGTGCTTTGCAATTTTCGCTTTGCGTCTTTTTTTGAGAGAGCCCATTCAGTTTTTAAATTCGCGAGTCGCGATTCAACCATCTTATGCGTCCCGTTGCAACTTGTTCTTTGGCGGGAGCGATTGTTTAGGCATTTTTCTTGAGGTCATCTGGATACACATTGAATCCTTTTGCTTGCCAATAGGCACGGATGGAATGGAGTACCTCGACGGAATCGGACGTGACATGGAGGTCGCGGTCATTGCAGAAACAAAATCGCGCATCGAATGCCAGCGGCTCAATCCAACAATCATAGAGGCCCAGCCGAAAGCCCTTCGTACGCTCACGCTCTGCAATAAACGAAGGCACATGTCCGATCGGAACGGTGTAGCCAACGCCAACGTCGTCCTGCTGAGGAGCATCAGGCGTAAATCCAAACGATACTGCGACGTCGCTGATTCCGCGCTGCGCCAGAAGCGACATGACATCGCCAAGTTCCTGGCGGAACTGTTCTTCGTTGAGAATGTTGGCGAGGATCTCCACGCCTAACAGGAATTAGACCGATTTTTTCTTTCTGGATTTATTATTTCTTTAACATCTCATCGCGCTTGGTTTTGAATTCGGACCTGGCTCTCCATTCCGGAAATTTATCACCATTGGCGACTTGATAGCCTACCTCAAATAAAAGGTCGATATCCTGCACCGCGCCAGAGAGGTCCCAGTTTGGATCAACTTCGTCTGATACCTGATGATAACGATGCGCGGTGTAATCATCTTTTTTTTCCTTGCCGAAATTTGCGGGCTTGCCGATGAAATCTTTGCCGCCGCCGGTGTAGAGGGAAGGCACGCCGCGTTTCGAGAACTCAAAATGATCCGCGCGATAAAAGCTGCCTTTTTCCGGCTGACTGTTTGGCGTCATCACTCGTCCGTTGCGCTTGGCGGCCGCTGCTAACAGGTCATCGAGTGTTGAGTTGTTATCACTCAGGTCTTCGATTTCGCGCGTTTTTCCCCACGGATTCATGGTGTCGATGTTGATATCGGCGAGCGTTTTTTCTAGCGGATAAAGCGGATGCTCCGCGTAAAACTTCGCGCCAAGCAATCCGGCCTCTTCAGAAGTGGTAGCCATAAACAGCAGCGAGCGCCTTGGCAGCGGATTCAACTTTGTGAAGGCGCTCGCGAGCTGGATAAGAGATGCAACGCCGGACGCGTTATCGATCGCGCCGTTAAAAATTTGGTCGCCTTGCAACTCCGGATGACGCCCGAGATGGTCCCAGTGCGCTGTGTAGAGCACGTATTCGCCCTGCAATTTCGGATCGCTTCCTTCGAGTTTGCCGATGACGTTATGCGATTTGAATGAGCGAAGCTGTTGTTTGATGTTAATTCCGGCTTTCGCATTCAACGTCACAGGTCGGAATCCTTTTGTGATCGCCGACTTTTTCAGTGCATCAAAATCCTGACTGCAATCGGCCAGCAATTTCTTCGCGGCATCGACCGTTATCCACGAGCGCGCCTCGACCGCATCCATGTTCTTATTGGGCGAGTCGATTTCATAATTTTCTTTAGCCCAGCTCGTTTTCACCACCGAATAGGGATATCCGGCGGGTCCGGTTTCGTGAATGATGACGGCGGCTGCGGCACCCTTTTGTGCTGCGATCTCGTATTTGTAGACCCAGCGGCCGTAGTAGGTCATTGCTTTTCCCTTAAACATCTTTTCATCGAGTTTTGACGGATCTTTGGGATCGGGAATCGGCGGATCGCCAACTAGCATCAGCAACGTTTTACCGCGCACATCCACATCTTTGTAATCGTCCCACCCGTACTCCGGCGCCACGATTCCGCATCCGACAAAAAGCACATCCGACTTGTCGATCTTGATTTCCGGTTGGAGGCGCGCCGAGGACGCGATGAAATCGTCTGGGTATTTAAGATCGATCGTTCTATCGCCAACGGTGAACGACATTCTCGGCGCGCTCTTAATTCCGGCGAGCGGCACTTCTTGCGTGTATGTCCCGTCTGGATTTCCCGGATTCAGCCCGATCTGCTTAAACTGATCGGTGATGTATTTGACCGAAAGTTCTTCGCCTTTCGTTCCGGGTGCGCGTCCTTCGAATTCATCCGACGCAAGAATCTTGATATGCGCCAGCAGAGCGTCCGGCGTGATTGCTTCCAGTGCCGGCTGTAATCGCAACGCCAGTTCATCGGCTGCCAGAACCGAAGTCGCCGTGGCGAGAGGGATTGCGATAAACCAGCGCGCAATTTTCATGCAATCAATGTAGCGCGAGGCTCTGGCTTGCGAACGCGTAAATCTAAAATTACGCGTCAAACTCCATGATGGTGACTTCCGTTTCTCCCCATAGTTCGCGATAAAACGCGCGCTCTACTACAGACCAGCCGAGTCTGAGATACAAGGCGCCGGAACCAGGCGTGTAAAGGTAGATGCGTGCAACTGCGAGTGACCGCGCCTCTCGAACAACTCGCTCCACCAAGGCCGCTCCGATGCCATGTCTCCGGTATTGGGGTGGGACGAATACTCCCGCAAGCCATGGCGAAAGCTCCGGACGAGTGAGCATGTCGTGTTCAACCAGGCTCGCGCACCCCACGGTCTGATCGGCAGCAACCGCAACGAAGATAGTAGGAATTGTCCACAAGCGCGCTCTACTCGCGCGGCGCGATCATTAACTGTTTCCGTGAGGTGGAGATGACCCCACTCTTCATGAAGACAGTGCGCGAGCGTTGTGATGAACTCGCGACGATCAGCGAGATACTCGAAATCACGAATGACCGATGTTCGTGGGTGATATGCAGCAGCGCTGGAAAAGGAATTGGATGCGCGGATTAGTGGAAGACGGGGAAGTCGTCGCGTCAAAGTCTGTGCAGGCGAGTAATAGCGTCAAGCCGACCGACTCTGCCATTGAAATCATCTGCGCCGGCGAGAGTAACTGCCATTCGAACTGCTCCTGATCACCATCTGGATAATCCAATTGCACAAAGAGCCGGTCGCTTTCTACACGCGTAGCTTCTCGAACGACTCCGCCAGATACCTCGAACTCGCGGTTGCCCTGATGATCTCTAAAAAATTGCTCGCTCCATAAATCGAGAATGAGACGACCGCCTTCACGCAGCCCCGCTGCCAGAAGGCTAAGCACGTCGCGATTTGTTGTCGCATCGAAGTAGCCAAAGCTCTAAGACATGATGACCGCAGCGTCGAACGAACTGGACTCCGGCTGGTAGTCACGGATGTCCATCTTCGCGTAGGTTGGGCCGCCAGCTAGCGCGCGAGCCTTCGCAATAGCATCACCATCACGGTCGATTCCGATCACTGAGTAGCCCCGGCTAGATAGAGCCCGTGCGTGTCGTCCCATTCCGCAACACACATCCATAACTTTGCGGAAATGAGGCAACGGGGCGCAGCGGCAGATGAATGCTATCTCTTGGATCGTGCGAGCTTCGCCAATACCAACATGGAAGAACTCAAACCACCGACGAGAATAGGCATTCGGCTCTGGGCGCATAACTGAGAAGTCCAGCGGGCCTAAGCTTGATCAGATTTTTTCTCACGCTGAATAGAACCACTAGCCACACATTGACACAGATTTTCACAGATAGGCAGAAAGAATCTGTGTCTCATCTGTGGTGAGATTCTGCTATCTCGCTTCCTGCGAGGGGCCGGCGGGCGCCTTCTTTTTGTCTTGCGAGCCGATGCCGATCTTTTTCAGGAATGGTTGTACCGATTGCTTGCGTCCGAGGAACTTCTCGATGGAGAAATTGACGTCACGCGAATCGCCCGGCTCGTAGATTTCACGACGCAATTTCAAACCGGCTTGTTTGTCGACGTAGCCGTCCTTCGCTCCTTGAAAAACGGTCGCCATATCTGCAGCGATGGCGTCGGCCCAGGCGTAGCCGTAATAACCGGCATCGTAACCATTCAAATGACCAAAGTAGGAAACAAACGTCGTGGTCGGATCGATTGGTAGAAAAACTTTTTCCAGAATCGGATTCGAGATTTCCACGCAATCGTACGAATCATCTTCCGCGTGCTGATCGTGAAGAGCGAGATCGAGCGACGCGAATGCGAACTGGCGTCGATAAAATACACCGGCATTGGCTAGCTTCGCATCATTCATTTTTTTGATGATTTCGGCTGGAATCTTTTTTGATGGATCGCGGTAATCTGCCGCAAACGTATCAAGCACTTTCTTGTCCCAAACCCAGTTTTGCAGCATCTGCGAGGGCGCTTCGACGAAATCGCCCGGAACATGAGTTCCGGCGAAACGGCCGTACTTCGCGCGGGTGACGATCGAATGAAGAGCGTGACCAAATTCGTGGAACAACGTCTCCACGTCCTGGTGCGTCAGCAAAGAGGGCTTGTCCGCTGCCGGTGGCGGGAAGTTGCAGAGCAAGGCGACTGTGGGCCGCTGGTATTTCCCATCCGGCAACAGTTTGCCGCCGACAATTTCGAACTGGGCAAAGTGATTGAATTTTCCTTCACGCGGAAACATATCGAGATAAAACATCCCGAGTGGCTCGCCCGTCGCGGAATCGGTGACGAGATAGAGCTGAAGATCATCAACCCATTTGTAGGGCGCAGTGATCTTTTCAAACTTTAGGCCGAAAATGTTCTGATAAATGTTGAACATGCCGTCGAGCACTTTTTGGAACGGGAAATATGCGCGCAATGCTTCCTTATCGACGGCGTATTTTTGTTTGTCGCGCTGATTGCTGTAATAGCGCCAATCCCATACCTCGATCTTGGCGTTAGGATCATTCGTATCGGCAGCTTTCAACTTTTGTAATTCCGCAACCTCGCTGTCGAACTTCGGCTGGATTCCGGTGACGAGGTCGTTGATGTACTTTTCCGCATTCGCGCCTGTCTTCGCCATTTTGACCTCAGTCTGGTAGTCGTCCCACGATTTATAACCCAACCGCAGGGCGATCTTGTTCCGGAGCGCAAGCATTTGATTGAGAATGGGGACGTTTTTGTCTTTCGCCAGGGTGTCTCGAATGACATAAAGCTGCCTGCGCGTAGCCTCGCTCTTCGCGTTTTCCTCCACTGTGTTGAATTGCCAGGTAACGTTTGCCATCACCGTGTAAGCGTCGTCTCCGGTCTTGATACCGGGCGAGGCGAAGAAACTGTCTGGCAGTCCATCGAGATCAGCTTTTGTGAACATGACCGGGGCGCTGGCCTTGACGATATTCGTGTCGAAGTCGGTCCCGAGTTTAGACAATTCCTTGCGAAATTCCTCGACCTCTTTGCGTTTATCGAATGGCAGGTCCAATCCGGCGCGCCGATAATCGCGCAGCGTTTCCTTGAGCAGCTTTTCGTCTTCGCCCGAAAGCTTCGGGTGCGTGTCTGCGAAAGCCTTGATCTCCTTGTAAACGTCCTCGCGATAATCAATTCCGACTGCCCATTCTTGAAAAGCCTTTACCGCATTCTCGGCGGCACTTCGCATTGCGGGATTTGTGTTTGTCTCTTTAATGATTGTGGCCTTATTCGCTGCAACTCCGGCCTGGTAAGTAAGATCATCCAGCGCGACGACGGTGCTTTTAAACGTAACTTTGCCAAGATCCTGGGCGCCGATCTGATCCAACGCAGTATTCGCCCTCGCGATAGCGTCCTTCATGGAAGCCTCCACTGCTTCCGGCGTTTGCTCCCAATCGGGAATCGTTAAGACAGCATGTGCCTTCGCAGCAGCAGCGCGAAAATCGTCGACGGACTTTGTCTCGACGGCCGATAGCTGCGAATTTGAGGCAATGAGAGCTACTGGCAGACAAAGAAGCGAGAATTTCATGAGCGTTGAGTGTCGGCGAACATCTGTAGGCGCACGCAAAAGGCAAGGCAAGTTTATGATACGGGTTGTCGTTGATTTGCGTGAACAAGCCGAAAAGCGGTGCGAGGACGCCGCGCACTCCAAAGACCTGCGTGCAAAGTCTGTTTTCGCGAAAGCTTTCGGCTCGCCACGGCGTAGCCTTGCGCGGGCGGGAGTGCGACGCGTCCTCGCGTCGCTTTTGTCAGGTCCAGTGATCGTCCTGTATTGCGTTCTGACGGCTCGCAAGGTAGGAAACGTCCGCTACGATGATCGAGAAATTTTTCCTCGCCTTTATTCCAGTCTTTGTCGCCATCGATCCGATAGGGCTCGTCGCGATTTTTTTAGGCCTTGCCACGAGCGCTTCGCGTGAACAGCGAAAGCGGCAGGCGCTCCTGGGAATTGTCACCGCCTTGGGTATCGCGATCGGTTTTATCTTTCTTGGCAAAATTATTTTCACTGCGCTTGGGATCACAGTGGCGGATTTTCAAGTCGCGGGCGGTCTTATTCTGCTGGGTCTGGCAGGGCGCGAATTGCTCAGCCTTGGGCCACAGGATCGCGGCGGCGGCGATGAATTCGGCGTCGTGCCGCTCGGCATGCCGTTGATCGCCGGGCCGGCATTGCTCACGGCGCTGCTCATTTTAGTCGATACTGTTGGCATCATCTTTACGCTCACGTCCCTGTTAGTGAATCTCGCGTTGGTTGCGATCGCGTTCTGGAATGCCGACCTGTTCACCCGTTGGATGGGCCAACAGGGATTGCGCGGCGTGTCCAAGATAGTCGCGCTTCTTCTTGCAGCGATCGCAGTCAGCCTAATCCGGCGTGGCTGGCATGCCGTGAGCTGATCTGATTAGGCATTGATCTTTATATGTGCCTGCGCGATGAAGGCCAGAATTCCTTCAGCTCCGCGCTTTTATCGCCAGCTTTATACCGCCGATTCAATTCAGCTTCGATGGCCTTGATCTCGTCTTGCTGCGGAAGCGCCTGCCCATGATAAATGTATGCGGGCACCTCGTTGCGAGTTCGGGTTAGCGGAGTCATCCCGTAGAGATCCAGGCGGCGTTGCTGCAATTGCGCGGTTGTCCAGCCGGCGTAGGACGTGTTGTAATAGCCGTACACTTCCGCCGTTGTAGCGTAACGGCTATACGGATAGCCAGTCGTTACCGCCGGAGGCGGGGGCTGTTCTGCGCAGCCGATAAGGCCGGCAGCAAATGCTGCTAATAATAATCGTTTCATACGCTGTAATTGTAGTTCCTGTTTCGCGATCATTAAACCACACAAACCGCTCGCAGTCGCGCGCTTATTTTGATTCTGACGAAAACCTTATTTGCAGCAAGCTAAGTCCAGATAGGCGGCAAGCGCCGATTCACTCAATACAGCAAACTGAGAGTCTGGCTTGGCTCATTGACACGACGGCGCCTCTTGTTACTATCCTCGCTCTTATGAGATTTCCTCTCCCGCTCACAGCAAAAATCGCAGCCTATGTGATCGGGCATAAGCTGCGTGGCACGAAGAAATTTGCTACGGTCCTTCAACTCGAGCCGTTGCATACTTGCAACCTGACATGTACCGGTTGCGGACGCATTCGCGAGTATTCCACGTCACTCAAGGACATGATGAGTCTTGAGGACTGTCTCGGGGCGGCACAGGAGTGTAACGCCCCGATGGTCTCCATTTGCGGCGGCGAGCCGCTCATCTATCCGCATATCGAGGCGCTGGTGAAAGGATTGCTCGCGCAGAAGCGGATTGTTTACATTTGCACGAACGCCATGTTTATGCGCAAGAAAATGCGCGACTGGCTAGCCAAGGAATTGCGGACTGCGGATCTTGGGTTGCGGAAAGAATTAGAGGGCAAGATCGAACAATTGCTCGCGGCAGGACTTCTGAGCGAGAAAGATGCGGCCGAAGTTCGGAAAGGCCCGAAAGATGCGGCCAAGCCGGCGATTGGACCGACGCGTTGGATGTATTGGAACGTCCATCTAGATGGTCTGGAGCGAACGCACGATCTAATCGTCGAGCGCGAAGGCGTCTTCAAGGAATGCATTCTGGCCATCAAAATGGCGAAGCTGCTCGGCTATCAGGTTGCGACCAATACGACGGTCTATAAGGAAACCGATATGCAGGAGATCGAGCAGATGTTCGATTACCTTTCCGATCTTGGCGTCGATGGCCACACCATCACTTCTGGGTACGATTACGACGCAGCCAAGAAAGACATGATCAAGCGGCTCAATTTGCGTCCGGAAAACTTCTTTCTCACCCGCGAGATGACCGTCCAAAAGTTTCGAAAAATTGAGGAATGGATGAAGCGGTATACGTTTTTGGGAACTCCGGTGTATTTCGAGTTTCTCGCTGGGAAGCGCGATCTGACATGTTCGGCTTGGGCAATTCCCACCAGGAACATTCGTGGCTGGAAGGGGCCGTGCTATTTGATGACTGATGGGCATTACGCGACCTACGCGGAGTTGCTGGAAAAAACCGAATGGGACCGATACGGCGTCGTGAACGGAGTCGCGCGCGACAGCCGTTGCGAAAATTGCATGGTACATTGCGGTTACGAGCCAACTGCAACTTTGGGTCTGCAAGCCCAACGCGGCGACACATGGAAGACGGTCAAATTCAATTTCGGACCGAAACCGAAACCTACTGGGCGTGGTAATGAATTGCTCGCTTTTAATGGCGTGAGCTCCGGAAATGGTCACGCGACCGGCAAGCGGCCTGAAGTAACGGCGCAAGCTTCATAAAAATCGACATGTCGAAATCGTCGAAGCACCTGATCGCGTTGCCGAGCGCGCCACGGGAGATATCGGAATCTTATTCGGCGGCAGACGAGGAGATCTCGCAGGCGATCACGCGCGCGCAAGAGAATTTATTGCGCCAACAAAAGCCCGATGGCCATTGGTGCGGCGAGCTCATTGTCGATAGCACACTCTGCTCGGATTACATCCTTTTCATGCACTGGTGCGGCGAAGTGGACGCGCGGTTGCAGCGGCGTTGCGTCCGTCACATTCTGAGACGCCAACTGCCGGATGGAGGCTGGAATATTTATCATGGCGGTCCAAGCGAGATTAATGCTTCGGCAAAAGCGTATTTTGCCCTGAAACTTGCCGGCTGCTCAGTGGACGCGCCGTTTATGCAGGAGGCGCGCGCCAACATCATGCGCCGGGGCGGTATTCCGCAGATGAACACCTTTAGCAAGCTTTACCTTGCGCTGCTGGGCCAGTTTCCCTGGAAATATCTGCCGGCGATCCCTGTGGAAATGGTCCTCCTGCCAAGCTGGGCGCCGTTTCACATTTACAAGATGTCGTCGTGGAGTCGCGCCATGCTCATGCCGCTGGCGATCATCAACCATTTCAAACCAACTCGCATTCTGCCTGGCGAAAAGCAGTTGCACGAACTCTATCCGCTCGGGACCGAGCAAAGCGATTTGCGTCTCTCCCGCAGCGAATCCTTCTGGACGTGGCGGAATTTCTTTTTGCGACTCGATGATGTTTTCAAATTCCTGCACCCGCTTCGGATTCGGTCGTTGCGGCAGCGCGCGCTGGAAGAAGCGGAGCGCTGGATGTTGGAGCGAATCGGTGAGGGCAGCGATGGCCTTGCGGCGGTGTTTCCGGCAATGCTGAATTGTTTGATCGCGTTGCGCGCTCTCGGTTATTCGAAAACGAATCCGGTTTACGCCAAGGCGGCAAAAGATTTCGCCGGGCTGTTCCTCGATGGCCCAGAGGATTTTCGCATACAGCCCTGTCTTTCGCCCGTCTGGGACACTGCAATCAATATTATCTCGCTCGCAGAATCTGGCGTTTCCCCGGAACACCCGGCGCTGCAAAAGGCCGCTGAATGGCTCGTTAATAAGGAGGTGCGATTCCGTGGTGATTGGGCCGTAAATAATTCACATCCCGAAGCCAGTGGGTGGGCGTTCGAGTACAATAACATTTATTACCCCGATACTGACGACACGGGGATGGTGCTAATGGCGCTACGACTTGTGCAGCCCAAAGATCGACAATCGCTCGATGAAGTTTTTCGCCGTGCGCTCGACTGGCAACTCAGCTTCCAATGTGACGATGGCGGCTGGGCCGCGTTTGACAAGAACGTGACGACACCGTGGCTCGAAGATATGCCGTTTGCCGATCACAATGCAATTCTAGATCCAACGTGCAGCGACCTGACCGCGCGCACGCTTGAGTTGCTGGGTTACATTGGGTTTGATTCCGACGCCAAAAGTGTCCGCGACGCTATCCAGTACTTGATCGACATGCAGGACCGCGACGGGTCGTGGTTTGGCCGTTGGGGCGTCAACTACATTTATGGCACCTGGCAAGTACTGCGCGGCCTGCGCGCGATTGGCCAGGACATGACGCAGGACTGGATATTGCGCGGCCGCGATTGGCTCGAGAGCTGTCAAAACAACGATGGTGGCTGGGGTGAAACCTGCGCCACCTACGAAAATCCAGCGGTCAAAGGCATTGGCGAGAGCACGGCATCGCAAACAGCGTGGGCCATCATGGGCATCTGTGCCTGCGGCGATCTCGATCGGCCCAGTATTCAGCGGGGTTTGCGTTTCCTGCTCCGCTTGCAAAAACCCGGTGGCTCGTGGGATGAAGATCAAATCACCGGCACAGGATTTCCGCGCGTATTCTATTTGAAATACGATATGTATCGCCAAAACTTCCCGCTGCTCGCGCTCGCGACCTACGTCAATTACCGCAGCGGCCTCGGGCATCGTCCAAGTTTTTATCGCTGCGATGGAAGTTAGCTTCCAGCCTGACCTGGCCGGCGGACTTCCAGTCTGCCGAAAATTCTGTGCGCGGTCAGCTGGAAGCGTTGACTGCCGAGTCAGCCAAGATGGCTGATTTCCGATCCCGAAAAATAAAACCTGTCGCGCCGCGCAATTCGATCTAACTGTAAAGATTATGGCATACGAATTACCAAAATTACCTTATCCGTACGATGCTTTGGAGCCGCACATCGATGCGCGCACGATGGAGATCCATCACACCAAGCATCACCAGACTTACATCGACAACGTTAACAAGGCGATCAAAGGCAAGACCGATCTAGAAAAGAAATCGGTAGAAGATTTGATCAGCGATCTCAAATCGGTGCCGGAAGACATTCGCACAGTCGTGCGCAACAACGGTGGTGGGCACGCGAATCATTCCTTTTTCTGGAAAATCATGGGGCCGAACGCTGGTGGCGAGCCGAAAGGCAAGCTCGCTGATGACATCAAATCGACATTCGGCAGCTTTAATGATTTCAAAGAAAAATTTGCCGCGGCTGGTGCGGGCCGTTTTGGCAGCGGCTGGGCGTGGCTGATCAAGAATAAGAACGGAAAGCTCGAAATTATTTCGACGCCAAACCAAGATAGCCCCCTGATGGACGGCAACACGCCGATCCTCGGCGTCGATGTTTGGGAGCACGCTTATTATCTCAAATACCAGAACCGCCGGCCTGATTACATCAAAGCGTGGTGGAACGTGGTGAACTGGGACGCGGTGGCGAAGAATTATTGAGCGCGGAACGGGGAAGAGCGCGTTCGCCAATTCGGGTAGCGCGCGCGTCTCGCGTGTTGGCGAAGGCATTACGTCTTCGCGAACTTTCTAGACGTTCGGCTCTTCTGGACGCGCTCGCGATCACAAGTTAAGTCCGTTTTGGCGAGACGCCAAAACCACACGCGAGATGCGTGCGCTACCCAAAATATGGCTTACTTAAACGAAAATTATCTCAAACTTCAGGCCGGCTATCTCTTCCCAGAGGTTGCGCGGCGGGTGCGCGAATTTTGCGACGCCAATCCAAAATCAGCGAAGCGACTGATTCGGTGCGGAATCGGTGACGTTACGGAGCCGCTCCCGCGCGCTGCAATTGAAGCAATGAAGCGGGCTGTCGAAGAACTGGGGCATCGCGAGACGTTCCGCGGTTATGGCCCTGAGCAGGGGTATGAGTTCCTAAGATCGGCAATCGCGCAACACGATTATCGCGATCGCAATGTCGAGGTCGCCGACGACGAAATTTTTGTGTCTGACGGATCAAAATGTGATTGCGGTTATATCCTGGATATTCTCGGAGACCAAAACAAGGTCGCGGTCCCCGATCCGGTTTATCCGGTCTATACCGATACGAATGTGATGGCTGGCCACAGCGGGTCAGCAAGGAAAGATGGCAGTTACGAAGGAATTGTTTATTTGCCGTGCACGGCCGAAAACGGATTTGTTCCCGAACCGCCGATACAACATGCGGACCTTGTTTACCTTTGTTTTCCCAACAACCCAACCGGGACCGTTGGGTCGCGTGAACAACTTTCGCGTTGGGTCGATTACGCGCACGAGCACGAGGCACTGCTACTCTTTGATGCTGCGTATGAAGCTTATATTTCGCAGTCGCATATTCCTCATTCCATTTTCGAGATTCCGGGTGCGCGAGAGTGCGCGATCGAATTGCGCAGTTTTTCCAAGAACGGCGGTTTCACTGGCGTGCGCTGCGGGTTCACGGTTATGCCAAAATCAGTACTCGCGCGAACCGAGAACGGCCGCCGCCTTCCCCTTCACCCACTTTGGCAGCGGCGTTGGAGCACGAAAGCGAACAGCGTAAGTTATCCGGTGCAACGCGGCGCTGAAGCGCTTTACTCCACCGAAGGCCGCGCGGAAATCCGCACGCTCATCGATCACTACATGGGCAACGCGAGGATTCTTCGCGAGTCCGCGCAAGATGCTGGTCTGGAAGTTTTCGGCGGCATCAACGCGCCTTACCTCTGGGCGAAGACGCCAAATGGTCTACCGAGCTGGCAAACGTTCGATCGAATGCTGCGCGAGCTAAACGTGGTCATCACACCAGGCGCCGGTTTCGGCGCGCAAGGTGAAGGCTATTTTCGCATTTCTGCTTTCAACAGCCGGGAAAACGCCGAGGAAGTCGCGCGCCGTCTGCGGAATCTCTAGTCGCTTCGCTCCGCGAAGCGCAGCGCTGACGTTTTATAGCGCCCGCATCGCGTCGCTTGGAGGAAGCGGCGACACGCGAATCGTCCCTTGTCGATTAAGTCGAGGCGCGTAACATTTGCACTTTGAAAATTCGGATTTTAGAAAAAATAGTGTGTCCGCTTCGAAACAAAATCTGCCACAGCTTTATCGTTTTTGTTTCTTGATGTTGGGCGACTCCCGCAAGGCGCAGGAGGTTTTTCATACCACGTTGCGCGAAGCAGCTCTGCGCGCCACTCGTGGAGAGCTGCCAAAGGAACCGTTTTGGCTTTTCCGGGACGCGCGGTGGCGCTGTTTGGAAGCAAGCGAAGCCGACTTGCAACCAGAACCGCTCGAAATGGAGGAGCATGCCATAGCTCCCGATGCTACGTTACAGATTGAGCAGCTCGAGCCGACGCAACTGGCAATTTGGATTTCCGCCGCGCCCGATCCTCAGAGGAGCGCGCTGGCGCTTTTTTATCTCGACGAATTCGATTACCGCGAAATTCTTGACCTCGCTGAACTCAAGCTGAGTGAGCTTTCACGATTCCTGGCCCGGGGACGGCGGCAGTTGCAGGCCTGGCTGGATGCAAAGCGTTCTGAAAGGTCGAATGTATGAAAGCGCTGCCGCTATTGCGTCGTCAACGCGCTCTTTTGAATTGCGCGCCGATCAGCCAGGACCAGTTGACCGACCGTCCCATGCGCTCAGCACTATCTCATGCAGACGATTCCCATGAATTTGTTAATCAACAGAACTTCGATCGAGCGGTCGCCGCTCTGGTTCGTGTCATTCCTATTCCGCCGGAATCTGCCGAATGGTTCTCGGACAAGAACCTGATTACCGGCTCGAAGTGGACGTGGAAAAAACTGCTGCGCAATCCTGCCGTCCTCGCGGTCAGCATCGCACTCGCGGTCATCGCTGGAGTCTTCGTATTCCACCTGATTGGCCGTCTAAATGATTTTCCGGGATCCGCGACAGCACGGAAATTATTAGCGGTCGCCGGCTCCACGCGATCGGTCATGCTCGATCCGGTGAATGCTGATGCAGGGACCTTGAGCGATTTATTTTTTATGAAGCACGGTCTGGAACATTATGATGTTCCGCCAGAGTTCGCCGATTTTCGCACAATCGGCTGCCGCGTTTTTGAGGACGACGAGTCACAGCGAGTTGCCCAAATCTGGGTCGCGGAGAAACGGATGCAATTCTTTCTCTTTCCGGCAGAGAGAGATATCAAAACCGGCGCCGTGCTGCGGTTTCCCGGATGGCGCTATGTTCATCAGGAAGATTGGGTCGGTGCAGTCATCGAACACGGCGGCGTGTGCTTCATGGCCGCACTCCGCGGTAGTGAAAAAGACCTCGCACCATATCTTTCTGGAGCAAAGCCGTAGCAGCGCCCTCGGCTCCGGCTCTTCTTCACCGCTATTGATCAAGATTGGAGCATTGGCAATCTCCCCTCGCGTTGACACCGCAAGCCATGCGATTGAATTTTGTTGCCGCGAATTTGCCAGGCAGCTCGGCGGTACTGCCCGACGGATGTCGGGTCGAGCCCAAAAAAGCTTTGGTGATTGGTCGAGTTGGATTTGCTTGGTATCGTTTGAGCCAAAATAGCGCCAGGGTAGCTCAGCGGTAGAGCAGGGGACTCATAAGCCCTTGGTCGGGAGTTCAATTCTCCCCCCTGGCAATCTTAATTGGATGTTGGACGTTAAGCGTTGGATGTCGTGTTCGATATCTATCGCAACGCAGCGTTGCAGAGGCGGATTCGACTCTCGACTTTTCGAGCGATTCGCGCAGCCATGAACGATAAGAATTTCCTGGAGAAACTTTTCGCAGCGGGAAACTCTTATTGGCTGACGCGCTTTGTCATCCTGCGGCTGCTCGGGTTTGTGTATGCGATCGCATTTTTGGTCGCAGCACAGCAACTGGTGCCACTTATCGGCGAGCACGGATTAACACCGGCGAATCATTTTCTTACCGCCATTCAGACCCAGCTTGGCTCGCGAACGGCCGGCATGCTACGAGTCCCGACCCTCTTTTGGTTCGGAAATTCGGACAACGCATTGTTGATCTTCGCCTGGGTGGGTTTCGCTTTGTCGCTCGTTATTCTTGGCGGCTACGCCAACGCAATTCTGCTCGCAGTGCTGTGGGCGATGTACATGTCGATCGTGCATATCGGCCAAATTTGGTATGGCTATGGCTGGGAAATTCAACTGCTTGAGACCGGGTTTTTGTCGATCTTTCTTTGTCCGCTGCTTGATGGACGGCCGTTTCCAAAGTGCCGCCCGCCGATCCTCGTTTTCTGGCTTTTTCGCTGGCTTGGTTTTCGCATTATGATCGGCGCGGGACTGATCAAGTTGCGCGGCGACTCTTGCTGGCGCGAGCTGACGTGCCTTTACTATCATTACGAGACGCAGCCGATTCCCAACCCGATCAGTCGCTATTTGCATTTCGCGCCGCACTGGTTTCACAAATTCGGTACCGCATGGAATCATTTTATCGAGCTGGTCGTGCCGTGTTTCTCATTCGGTCCGCGCACGGCAAGGCACATTGCAGGCGTCCTGCTCGTAAGTTTTCAAATCGTTCTGATTATTAGCGGCAACCTCTCCTTTCTGAACTACGTTACCATTATTCCGTTTCTCGCCTGCTTTGATGATACATTTCTGCGCCACTTTCTACCGGCGCCACTCGTTAGGCGCGCTGAAGAAGCAGCTCAAGAATCGGAACCGTCGCGTATCAGCAACACGATCGCGATCGCATTGTCGATCCTGGTTCTGTATCTAAGCATTGCGCCAGTGCTCAACCTGGTTTCTGGGCGGCAGCTAATGAATTACTCCTATGATCCGCTCGATCTCGTAAATACCTACGGTGCTTTTGGCACGGTTGGCCGCGAGCGCGACGAAATTATTTTTGAAGGAACGACTGACGCGATAATCACCGGCGATACGAGATGGAAGGAATACGAATTCAAAGCCAAGCCGGGCGATCCGAAACGGCGACCACCGTTCGTCGCGCCGTATCAACCGCGGATCGACTGGCAAATCTGGTTCGCGGCCATGGCTTCACCGGCCGAGTATCCGTGGACGCTGCATTTTGTTTGGAAACTTCTGCATAACGATCGCGGTACGCTCTCGCTCCTCGCGAACAATCCGTTTCCCAACGCGCAGCCTCATTACATTCGGGCGCGGCTTTATCGTTACCAGTTCGCGCCAATTGGCGAGAAAGCGTGGTGGAAGCGCGAAGCAATTGGCGAATGGCTGCCGGCTCTCTCCATAGACGACCCCGAGTTTCGCCGTTTGCTCGGGGCGATGGATTGGTCTGATTAGAAGATCGACAATCACGAGGTCAGGCAATCGACGGAATCTCATGAGGAAGTCTGTTCCAGTAATCGGTGGAAACTTTTTGGAACGTATAGCCGAGCCAACGTCGCGGCTTTATCCTGATTACCTGGCTTACCGTAATCGGGAGATTACCTGGGCTGAGTTGGTCGCTCGGCTGCCGCACGTTGCCATGATCGGCGACAGCGTCTGCACGGCCATGTACGTTTCGTCGGTTTGCAGCACATTTTGGCGTGCGCGCACCTGTTGTGGCCATAACTGGTTTCTCGACACCAATCCGTCGCCGGGGTGCATTCGGAGCGTTTCAAAGAGACTGGCAGAGTTCAGCCCGTTTGTTGCAGTGGAATGTGCCGGCATCGGCGCGCTCGTAGATCACGAAGGCGAGCGGCAGAATCTTTTCCGGAGAATTCTTCGGACGCGAAATTTCTCTGGACAAATTGACCGCTTGCTGGCGGCGAAGCGATTTCCCGATTTAATCCTGATCTCGATCGGTCACAACAATGTCGATTGGGCGTGGCGAAGTCCGACTGACGAACTGGAACAGCCCGAAGGTCGTTTGCAACGACAAAGCCGGCACTTCCGGGAAGATTTCACGCGACAGATGCGACGGCTGATTCAGTGCGCACGCATGCAGCGTCACCGGGTTGCGGTCGTGGTGTACGGTCTTGTCAATTTCGAGTCATACTTCAAAGGGCGTGAAATCGCAGAAGGCCTGCGAGCGCGGGACGCATCTCGCTATCCGCATCTGGAAACTACTTACAGATACTTCACATCCTTCCGGCCAGCTTATCGCTCCAATCTGATTCGCCTTGCCGGGATGGTGAACGAGGAATTACGCGCGATGGTTGGGGAGCTGAACTGCCAACTCGAGGGCAACGTGAAGGTGCAGGTCCGATATTCGGATGCCCTGGCGACAGCCGATTTGAGCCGCGTAGAGCTGCTCCACGCAGTGGACGGCTGGCATGCGTCCGCCGAAGGCCACAATGTTCTCGCGGAAGCAGCGTTTAGAGACCTTGGACCAAGTCTGGAATTTCTTGGAATCAAGTCTCCGCCGTCGGATCCGCGAAATTAAACGCGAGAGCGACGTCTATAATCCGCGTTCCGTCAATCGCGCGACTGTTTCGCGTAACATGCGATACCCGAAATGTCCTTGCGGCACGCGCAGCAGTTCCGAGCCGCGCCATTTTCCGTGAACTTCCTCAACATCTTCGGGTCGCGCGATTAAGTCGAATTCTCCGGAGACAAACAGCACACGGCCTGCGTCGCATAGGGGCTGATTGTGCATCGGTGAGCTTAAATGAAAATGCCGCGCAACAAGGGATGGATCGATATTTGCCCGACGAAGTTCGCGCCGCATGAATCGCGCCGCCGGGCTCTCCCAGATCGCGTGCTCAATATTTACGATCGGGGCCATCAACGCGACGAAACGAAAATCCCGCTCAACCATCGCCAGGAGGGCGCCGACCCATCCGCCATAACTTGTTCCGAGCACACCGAACTCTTCGCAGCCGTGCTCGCGCAATGTCGCCATTAATTGCCGCACCTCGATTACCCCCTGACGCAACCCTTCCGCGTTGCGAATGAGATCGGCAGTGATCGCGAGTTCACCGTTCCAGTAGCCGCGCGGCACACGTGAGTAATGATACGGGAGGTGGACAAAGCATGCATTCCAACCGAGTTCGTTAAACCGGGCAGCGTAACGACGATACCCGACATGGCTAGCGGACATGAGCGCGTGCAACATTAGGATCGTCGGCGCTCTCCAGCCTCGGGCACATGGGAAAAAATCGGCACACGCGGTGTTGTTCGCGGGGAAATTTGTATTGATAGGGCTGGGCCATGTGATTGTGGCGCCAAGCCTAGCGTCGACGGGAGCAGCAATTTCAGCATCAACTGGGACGGCGTAAAAATTCTCGGCGGTGAGCTTCTCGCATCCCGTCACATAGTGCTCCATCTCCTCACGACTGCGCGCGTGTAGATGATGACGCGACTGAAGCAGATTAATCGACGCACACATAAGCCCATCAATTCCGCTCGCAGCGAAACGCCGAAATCCGCTCCGGTGAATTCTAATGCAACCGCTTCGTTTCCCCGCTGCAGGGACGGCAAGCGATGCGCTTGCCCTACAATGCTTCATGCGTTCCCAGGGTGAGTGTGGCAAATCATCCGTCGTCAGGCGAAACGTTTCTCTTAGTTCCGAGTAAAGATTTTGGAAGGCAGCGCTGAGTTCGCGCTCGACGCGCCCACGCGCTTCGGATTTTTCCAGGTCGGGACAATTCGGGATCGGACTGCCAAACGCGATCCAAAGAGGCGTGCGACGCAGCGGCAGCCACCGTTTTATCGAATAAAGGCGATCGCTGCCAAGGATCACGCACGGCAAGATCGGAACGCGAGCGATGTGCGCGAGCGTCGATGCGCCCGGCCGGACCGGCGCGCCTTCGAGCAATGAGTGAACTCCATTGCGAATCCCGCCCTCGGGAAAAAGACCCACGGTGCGTCCATCTTTCAGTCGCTCGATTGCGGTGCGGATAGTTTTTCGGTCGGCACGATCTCGATCCGCCGGAAATGCATCGACCGCGCGCAAAAGGAATCCCAGTAATGGGAGCCGAAAAAATTCCGCCATCGCCATCCAATCAATTTTTCGTCCCATGACCGACGAAATAATGAAGGGGTCGAAGTGGCTGATGTGATTTGCTGCCAACAGGAATCCGCCAGTGCCATTCGCATTTTCGCGCCCGAGCACGCGAATACGTGTGACGCAGCCAAAGAGCAGTTTCATCAACAGCGCTGTGGCGCGATTGGCGAATGAGCAAAAGTGCGAGCGCATCCAATGACAATAGCCGAGTTCTGGAAACGATCATGGAGCGCGCGAGCTGTCTAATTCGAAAGCTATTTTCAGGCTGATTCCTTTTCTTAACGTGGTATCATAGTTAGCGGTTCCCACTCCAGTTGTGGGTCAGAGGCTATGAAACCGAGAAGTCCTTCCACGCGTGGTAACAGGCAGTTTCCGCACACTGACTACTTTTTCCATTCCGGCTTTGGCGACTGGCGCGGTTATTCCTCGCCTTACGATGGAGAGGACAGATCGGAGTTCAGTAATTTTTACAACTTAGGGCGTGAATTCCGCATTGAAGCGGCACGGGAACGGGCCAAGGAGATGGCCGTGTTTGCACTGATTGTTCTAACCTCAGCATGGCCAGTGCTCTACATGGTGGTCACCGTGGTGAAATTGCTGAGCAAAGGCCGCCCATTGCAATAATCTTTTTGCCTCGGCCAATCGATCTTCGTGTCGAGGAAATCGATTTGCCCAGTGGCGAGAAAAGCGCGTTGATAGTGCCGTGCTTAAATGGCGGCGCGTCATCGTTCTCGCCATTCTCGCCGTCTGCCTGGCTTTTCTCGTGCTCGTCGTCTCTTTGTATTTCCGGCAACACTCAATGCTTTATCATCCGCGGCCGTACGACGCCAGTTACGCGGACGCGTTGCCGAACGATGCGGCGGAGCTCCATTTTACGACGATCGCCGGCAAACAAGTTGCATTTTATTTGCCCGCGGAATCGGCCGACCGATTGCCGAAGCGAATCTGGGTCGTCTTTTGTGGCAACGGTTCGCTAGCGCTCGATTGGGCGTGGCTGCAGGCACAGGATCGACAACCGCGCGACGCATTTTTGCTTATCGACTACCCTGGCTACGGAAAAAGCGAAGGCTACGCCACGATTGCGACCACCCGCGCCGCTGCGGATAACGCGCTCGACGCGCTGGGAGCGCATCTGGGCGTGAACGAACACGAAATTGAATCGCGACTGGACGTCATCGGCCATTCTTTAGGCACAGCCGTGGCGCTCGATTTCGCCACGCGGCATCCGGTCGGACACATCATTCTCATTTCCGTGTTCACCACATTGCGCGAAGAAGCCGCAACGATCGTCGGCGGACCGCTTTCACATTTGCTCGTCGAAAATTATGATAACCGCGCCACTTTGCGCGAACTTGCGCGTCGCTCGCCGCTGCCAAAGATCGACATCTTCCACGGCACTGATGACCACACAATTCCAATTCGCATGGGCCGCGAGCTAGCCGAAGACTTTCCCGCGTTGGTGAAATTCCATCCCGTCATGGGCGGCGACCACGTCAGCATCATCGGCAAAGCCGCCCGTGAAATTGTCGCTGCAATAAACGAGGGACCTGCTCCTCGTTAGGCATCAATTAAAATCTCGGTCGTGGAGAAAACCTGATCGCTTTAAGGGGTCAAGTTTTGCCGAGCTCGGGCGGGTAATAGATGAACTGGGATTGTTGCCTAACGAGCCGGCGGCCAGACGAATTCGTCGCGATATTCCGGCGTTTCTTCTGGCGCGAAGCCGTGGCGAGTGATGTTTTCAGTCACCACGCGCGGAAGGAGAAAGTGCAGGAGATAATCTTCGCCACCGGCTTTGGTGCCGCCGCCGCTCATTTTGAATCCGCCAAACGGATGACGCCCGACAATGGCGCCCGTGCACGAGCGATTGATATAGACATTTCCCGCCTCCAGTTGCGCTTTGACGCGCTCGATGTTGGCCGGGCTACGCGAGAAAAATCCGCCGGTCAGCGCGTAATCGGTGCCGTTAGCGACGTCGAGCGCTTCATCGAGATCGCGCACTTTTAGCACGCTCAGCACCGGGCCGAATATTTCTTCCCGCGCGATCCGCATGTCTGGTTTCACGCCGGTAAAAATGGTCGGCGGAATAAAATAACCATGCGGAGGCACTTCTTTCGCTTGGTAGGCGAGTGTCGCCTCGCTCTTGCCCACCTCGATGTAATCCAGAATGCGCCGGTAAGCGGCTTCATCGATCACGGGCCCGACCATGATGCCTGGCTGTTCCGGGTTACCGACGCGCAGACTCGCTGCGGCGGGAATCAAACGTTCCATTACGCGATCATAATTTTCCTCAAGGAGAATGAGGCGCGACAGGGCCGAACATTTTTGTCCCTGGTAACCGAACGCCGAATAAATCGAATAGCCAATCGCTTCGTCGAGATCCGCATCGGAATCGACAATCATCGCGTTTTTGCCACCCATTTCGCAAATGACGTGTTTGAGCTGGCGCTGACCCGGACGGGTAATACCGGCCGACTCCCAGATTTTTAGACCGACTTCGCGCGAACCAGTGAACGCGATAAGATCGACATCTTTATGATCGACCAGGTGCGCCCCAATCACCGAGCCGTGACCCGATAGGAAATTCAGAACCCCGGGCGGCACGCCGGCTTCCTCGAAAATCTGCATCAGCATCGCGCCGCAAATAATGCATTGCTCGGATGGCTTCATGATCACGGTGTTCCCCGTCACCAGCGCGGCGGAGGCCATCCCGCACAGGATCGCGATCGGAAAATTCCACGGCGCGATGACCAATGCGACGCCGCGCGGCCAGTAATGATAATAACTTTCCTCGCCGGGTACCCGCTGTGTGAGCCCCGGACGCCCGAGGCACCGCATTTGCCGCGCGTAGAAGAGGCAAAAATCCATCGCCTCGCGGATGTCGCCGTCGGCTTCGTTCCACGGTTTGCCTACTTCGAAGACTTCGATTGCCGAGAGTTCGTATCTTCGGCGTTCCATGATCTCGGCGGCGCGCTCCAGCAAGCGCGCTCGCTCTTCGAACGGCGTCCTGCTCCATTTGCCAAATGCCGCGCGCGCGGCTTTGACGGCGCGTTCGGCTTCGGGAATTCCTGCTTCCGCGGCGTATCCGACAATTTCAGTCGGCTCACTGGGATTGACCGAAGGCGTCAAATTATCGGTCCAAACTTTTTCGCCTCCGATAACCAGCGGATGTTTTTCACCGAAGCGGCGACGCACTTCGCGCAATGCGCTCTGCATCTTGTCCTGGCTGTCTTTGTAAACGAAATTCACAAGCGGCGAGTTTTGGTAAATATCGCCGGGAGCGGTCTCAAGGGAAGCGCCAGTTTTGCGATGACGATCTTGAACTGTAGCCGCGACTAGTAATGCTGGCGGGCTCGCCCCATCTGATTTCACTAGCTTCGCTGGGTCACGCAGCAATTCTTCCGCCGAAACATTCTCGGCAAATTTTGCGCGCAGGAATCCTTCATTCGACGTGTTCTCGAGCAGCCGTCGAACGAGATAGGACATTCCGGGAAGCAGTTCGCCAACTGGGCAATATTCGCGGACGCGATAACCCATTTCCACGAGCGCGCGCTTGATCGGCCCAGCCATGCCATAGAGCAATTGAAACTCAAAGCGGCTGCGATCGATTCCGAGTTCATCCGCCAGGCCCTGTGCGTGCGCGATACTGCGAACGTTGTGCGAGCCGAATGCAGCGGTGACGACGGATTCATTTTCCAACAGCAACCGCGTGAGCGTTTCGAAATTCACGTCGCTCTCGGGCTTTTGAAAATAAACCGGACAATCCCAGCCGTTCTGGCGCGATTTCATTGTTTCGTAATCCCAGTATGCGCCTTTCACCAGCCGGACCGCGAACCGGGTGCCCCGAGCACGGCCCCACTCAATCAGGTCGCGCAAATCGGCTTCTGAATCGCGCAAATACGCCTGGATGACGATCCCGGCATGCGGCCAATCTTTAAACTCCGCCTCGGTGAAAACGCTTTTGAATAGTTCGAGCGTAATATTCTTATGGGCGTAACTTTCCATGTCGAAATTGACAAAAGCACCGAGTTCCCGCGCGCGACGCAGAAGCGGCCACAGCTTGGGCGCGAGATGGGCGATTGCATCAGCTGGATCGGCCGGACTCATCTGCGAATAGAGCGCAGAAATTTTGACCGAAAGATTTACCACCGGGAAGAGCTCCGAATTCTTGCCGAGCGGATCGGTCCAGTTTTTTGTTTCGTGCGCGAGCCCTTCCAGTAAATCCAGATAACGCGCGGCATATTTATCCGCCTCCGGTTCGCTGACGACAGCTTCTCCCAAAAGATCGACGGTAAAACCAATTTTTTGCGCGCGGCGTTTGCGCAATGTCGCTATTACATCGTCGGGATTTTTTCCGGCGATGAATTGCCGCGCCATTCCGGAGACGTTCCAGCGCAGGACACGCCCGCTTATCCAGGGAACGATGCGTGCCAGGCGAATGCCAGCGCCAATAAAAGGCCCAAAGCCGTTGCGCTTATCGGCGAAATATTCCTCGAGATGCTCAACAATTTCGCTTGAACTACGCAACGAAGGAAGGACATCAACAAAGCGAAACAATTGCCCTTTGAATCGCTCGTCACGCATTGAGAGCGCCATCAGCCGCTGATAAAATCCGGCCTTGCTGAAGAGCGGCTCTGGATGTTCCTCGACCAGCTCGAAAATGCGCCTGCCACGCTGTTCGATTTCGCTTTGGAGCGACCTCATTTACGAAACTAGTCCGCCGCCGTGGGTTAGGCAAAGTGTTGTAGTCACAGCGCTGTGTCGCCGTGTCTTGGGAAGAGCGCGCGAAGAGCACCTCGACACAGCGAGGCGGCTACAACCATAGACGTAGAGACCTTGGCGGCCCCAAATAATTTTGCTGACGCATACACTCACTTTGCGAGCTGCATTCGAAATAACAAACGAGACTGCTGCACGGAATTTTGGGGAGCAAGTGGAGGAGATTTGCCTGGCAAATACCGAAGGCCCAGGGCTTGGGTTTGTCAGGCAATCTCTTTTTGTGCTGATTGATCTGGCACGAAAATTCGCGTAGCAAACAGGTGTAATGGATCCTGGGGCTGACCGTTACGAATTTGCCAGCGATAATACCGCGCCGATCTGCCCGGAGGCATGGGTCGCATTGCAAGAAGCTAATGCACATTACGCGCAATCCTATGGCGTGGACCGCTGGACGGCGCGCGTGTGCGATCGCATCCGTGAAATCTTCGAGATCGATTGCGATGTTTATTTTGTTTTTAACGGCACGGCTGCGAATGCGTTGGCGCTCGGCCAGCTGTGCCAGTCATTTCACAGCATTCTCTGTCACCAGCATTCCCACATTCAGACCGACGAATGTGGCGCGCCGGAGTTTTTCACCAGAGGATCAAAACTACTTCTCGTTGGCGGCGCAAATGGCAAGATCGATATCGGCCAGGCAAAAGCAGTAATCACGCGCCAGAATGAATTGCATTCGCATAAGCCGGCCGCGATCAGCCTCGCACAAGCGACGGAGTTTGGAACGGTTTATACGCGCGACGAAATTGCGGCGATCGCTGATGCCGCGCGTGCTCGCGAACTGTTTCTCCACATGGATGGCGCGCGTTTCGCCAATGCAATCGCATGGCTCAATTGCGCGCCGAAAGCGATCACATGGGAAGTCGGGGTTGATGTTCTTTGTTTTGGCGGAACAAAAAATGGTACGGCTGCCGGCGAACTGGTGATATTTTTTGAGAAGGAGATCTCGCGCGAGTTCGAATACCGAGCGAAGCAAGCCGGGCAGCTCGGTTCGAAAATGCGCTTCCTGGCTGCGCCGTGGCTGGGGCTTTTGACTGGTGACGCCTGGCTGCGGAACGCCGAGCATGCCAACCGGGCGGCGCGCCAGCTTGCGAGTCGTCTGCAAAGTGAGGCAAAGATCGAGAGCGTATTTCCAGTGGAAGCAAATGCGGTTTTTGTGTCGATGGATGATCGACTCGCCAGCAGTCTTCACACCCACGGCTGGCGTTTTTACAAGTTTATCGAGCCCGATATTTATCGTCTGATGTGTTCGTGGTCTACGACCGAAGCAGAAATCTCACGTCTCATTGCGGATGTTGTCACGATTAAATGATTGAACAGATCGCGACGATGACACATCTGTTTCAAACAGGATGAATGCATTTGAGCGAACTTTAGCGTTTGCGGCGATCTTGCTTGCCGGATGTGGAACGACCCGCGACGTCGCCAAGACTTCTTACCACGTGACGCGCAATGTCGCCGTTGGTTCATATCGTGTTGCGACTGCGCCGGTGCATTACGCCTTCCGGCGGCACGGTGACGAATCAACAACTGCTGCAACGACAGAGACAACGTCATCAGATGTTACCGCGCCCGGTCAAGCCGTCCCCCAACCGGAGGTAGCTTCGGTGCCGCAACAGCAGCGGCGGTTTGAAAGCGAAAGCACCCAGGTTCCGCGATCCAGTGCTTCTCCTCGCGTGACCCGCAAGGAGACAGCGCGGACAACGCCATCGTCGTCATCGTCATCGTCGCACGCTTCCACTCCATCGGTGGACTTTCCCACAGCCAAATCGGTTCCCGGGAAACCTGGATATGTCTTCAGCCCCTTCGATTCGAGCGGAAGATATGTGGACGTAAGCGGTTATGTGTCCGGCAGCAAGGTAAAGGATCCGTGGACCGATAAGATCTTCATCGTTCCATAACAGACTCGGCGTTAGAACGCTTGGCTATCGCAGGCGTGGTGGCATGGCTCTGATTTATGAGATAGCTTTCAACATGAAGATCGCGTCGAGGGTTGCTGCGTACTGGATCGTTTGCTCCTCGATCTTCGCTCTTGCGCAGCAAGGGCAAAGCCAAACGTATCAGGGAAAAGAGCTGGTCAAAGCGGAGATCCTGCCCGATACAAACGCGATTGTTCCCGGGAAACCATTTACGGTCGGTTTGCTGCTTCGAATGGCTCCAGGCTGGCACACTTACTGGAAATTTTCGGGTGACGCTGGTCTTCCAACGGAAGTGAAATGGAAACTGCCACCGGGCTGGAAGGTCGGCGAAATCCAATGGCCAGTTCCGCACAAGACGAACGACCCGGGCGATATTCAGACCTACGGCTACCAGGATGAAGTCTTGCTTATGCAGGAAATCACGCCGCCGCCGAAGATTGACAATTCCCCGGTAAAACTTTCCGCCGACGCAAGTTGGCTGGTTTGCGAGAAAATCTGCATTCCCGGAAGCGCTGCCTTGCAGATCGAATTGCCAATATCGACAACGAGCGCGCCAGCTAATACTGACATATTTGTCCGTTACCGCCACCAGCTCCCACAGAATTGGCCGTCATCGGAAGTTGCAACTCCCACTTGGAAGCGAATCGGCTCTGATCTTCAGCTCTCTGTAAAGAGCGCAACACTCGCCAAATATCCCAGCGTGGATTTTTATCCCTTACCGCAAGGGGAAACAGTCGTGGGCCACCCGAAGCTGGAATCTCGTAGCGCAAATGAAATTGCCTTTCGGGTGCCACTCGAATCTGCGAGCAAAGATTTATCATCGATTCAGGGTCTGATCGTTTTTGGTCAGAGTCTCGACGGAACCGACCGCGCGGCGTGGCAAACTCCCACTAGCACGATCGCATCCGCTACTTCCACGCCTTCTCGCGGGATCATCGCGTTTCTTTTCTTCGGTTTTCTTGGCGGGATCATTTTGAATTTGATGCCGTGCGTGCTGCCAGTCATCTCGCTCAAAATTTTCGGATTTATCCAGCAGGCAGGCCAAAGCCGGCACAAGATCATGCGGAGCGGGATTGCTTTTGCCGGAGGCATTTTTGCCTGGTTCGTCGGGCTGGCGTTGCTGCTGATCGCGCTGAAGGCCGCCGGCCACGAGGTCACTTGGGGCGGGCTTCAGTTCACCAACCCGTATTTCGTTCTCGCTCTCAGCGTGGTCGTGCTCGTTTTCGCACTAAATCTTTTTGGCGTCTTTGAAATTGCGTTGCCGCAGAGTGTCGCGCGCGGATTGCTCTCTTCAACCGGTGGCCAGGGCGACGCGGCCTCATTTTTCCAAGGAGTGTTCGCGACTGTCCTCGCCACGCCATGCACCGCGCCTTTTTTAGGGACGGCGCTCGGTTTCGCGTTCACGCAGTCGCCATTCATCATTCTCTCGATGTTCGTTGCGATTGCCGCCGGCATGAGCGCGCCCTATTTGCTGCTCTGTGCCCAGCCGGCCTGGCTACGCTTTCTGCCAAAGCCGGGCCCGTGGATGGTGCAAGTGAAGCAGTTCATGGGATTTCTGTTGCTAGCGACGCTGCTGTTTCTTCTTTACGTACTCGGCGCGCAGCGCGGCTTAGAGGGAGCGATCTGGGCCAGCTGCTTTTTGCTAATCATCAGCATCGCATGCTGGATGAAAGGCGCGTTTATTACGCCGGCAGCATCCAGAGCTACAAGGCGAACTTCGCTTGTGCTCATGCTTGTGCTCGTGCTGGCCAGCGGCATTTATTTCATTGGAGAAAAATTTCACTCTGCGAATATAGCTTCCGCAGATTCCCGGCTTCAAGGAGACTGGCAAGCGTTCACGCCCGAACGGTTGCAAGCGGAACTGGACCAGGGTCATTCTGTCTTTGTCGATTTTACGGCCGCGTGGTGTCTCACTTGCAAATTCAATGAAGCCAGTGTGCTTGAGAGCGCTGCGGTGCGAGACGCATTTAAGCGTCACGCCATCGTCAAATTGAAAGCCGATTGGACCAACGGCGATCCAGTGATCACAAAGTTGCTACAGCAATTTGGCCGGCCTGGGGTTCCTCTCTATGTGCTTTATCCAGGAAAGTCGGGGGAGCCGATTGTCTTCCCGGAATTGCTCACCAAGAGCATGATTCTGGACAAACTCGAAACCACATCGCGCGCAGTCGCGGCGGAATAATTTGCGCAGGAATGACGAATGTCGAAGAACGAATGACGAAAATGGTAGGGCGCGACCGCCGGGCGCGCGCCGGGGGATGATGGGATATTCTTGCCCGATTAGCAGGCGTCTCGTTGAAATTTCTCTCGCTCCTTGCCAATGTGTTGTTCGTGACAAGATTGAACTACCTTAACAACTTCGTTTTCTAACCAATCTATGAATATGAGAATAATGCTGACCGTTTTCACATCACTCATTGCTACTGCAGCCTTTGCCTTGGATCCGCCGCCAGTCGGCAGCGCCGCGCCGGATTTTTCGCTCACCGACGCGAAAGGCCAAACGCATTCACTCTCGCAATACAAAGGCAAATATGTCGTGCTGGAATGGTTCAACCCGGAATGCCCGTTCGTGAAAAAACATTACGGCAGCGGCAACATGCAAAAGTTGCAGGAGGAATACACCGGCAAAGGCATCGTATGGCTGACGATTGATTCCGGTGCCCCCGGGACGGAGGGCAATCTGTCACCTGAGGAAGCTGAGAAAATCACGACCGCCTGGAAGACGCATCAAACCGCGCTTCTTCTCGATCCGGAAGGCAAAGCGGGTCGGGCGTATGGAGCAAAGAATACGCCGAACATGGTGATAATTAATCCGGACGGAAAAATCGCTTACGAAGGCGCAATCGACAGCAAGGCCACGCCGAACCCCGCCGATATCCCGACCTCGACGAACTACGTCAAGGCCGCACTGGACGAATCACTCACCGGCAAACCGGTTTCGAATCCAAAGACCAAGCCGTACGGCTGCTCGGTGAAATACAAATCGTCGTAAAAATTTCTGGGGAGCGCGCGCCTCGCGTGGGGGTAAAGGCGTCTCGCTCTCTCGAACTTCTCAGTCCAGCGGGCTCTTCCGCGTAAAAAGCTTGCTGCGTTCTACGCTGCTACGCTCACGCGGCTTCGCCCGAGGTTCCATGAGGCAAGCCGGATGGGCGAAGTTCTTTACCTGGATCTAATCGGATTCCTTCTCAGCTAGTGCCTAAGCTGTGCTCTTAGAAATCTTCTGCCGGCACCGCTCTTGAGGTAGCATTCCCGTCCTAGAGCATCGGATTGTTCTAGGTAAGCCTCGTAATAGATCAGTTTCCAGGGTCCGCGGTACGAGGTTGCGAATGCATTGCCTTTGGCATGCTGCTCGAATCGCTTCCGCAGGTTCGCCGAATAACCGATGTAAAAACCATTGTCACTAGCTGACCGCAACACGTAAACCTAGTGCACGCTGCAAAGAAACGCCGGATCTTTAGCGCGTCGGCGCAGCCTTTACGCGCCAATCGCAATATGTTCGCTCGGTTCGCAAACTGTAATTCTTCAGCCTCGTCACGTCGCGCACCCGATCGAGCAGTTTCTTTTTCGGCTTGCCGTCGGTCGC